>Ga0316604_10000021_pt1 | contig 295155 bp, 305 predicted proteins | sample OWC_soil_day20_C_FD_207650 | JGI IMG/M metagenome (GOLD analysis project Ga0316604, IMG submission 207650) | Wetland soil microbial communities from Old Woman Creek delta, Ohio, United States - OWC_soil_day20_CT | ecosystem: Environmental > Terrestrial > Soil > Wetlands | place: USA: Ohio... | reverse complement strand
TCCAGACATATATTGTTCCACCAGTTTAATCTTGTCTTCAGGACTTACTTTAGTTTTGACTGACATAGAAATCCCCCTATAGTTGACAATTTATTTTTTCATTGTCTCCTATAGGGGGAGCATATCATTTTGATATAAACAGTTCCTTCAGATGTGTTTGTCAACGAAAAAGTTAAGACTGTCGACAAAAGCAAAATATAACACAGTTTTATGGTAAAATATAACTATAGACTGTGTTATATTTTGTTTTCAATTAAAAACTCGTGAAGCGATTTTGCCCACAATTCTTGAGCAGTGGGAATTAAACTACAAAGAAAAGTGGCGGAAAAATTGCAATTATCAATTCGCCCTGCAGTTGTGAGCGATAGTGAGGCTTTAACCAATATATCTTTTTCTGCAAAACGGTACTGGAATTATCCTGAGGAATACTTTAAAGTTTGGAAAGCTGAGCTAACCATTACACCGGCTTATATTCAAAACAACAAAGTGTATGTAGCAGAAGTCGAGGGTCAAACTGTAGGGTATTTCTCCTTAGTAAAGGTGGAGGATGACTTCTGGGCAGGTAAGGTGTTTGTCACCAAAGGGTTTTACAATAAAATCGGCGCACGGTATTTGGCTGAGTCGCCGTCAAGTATAGATGGCAGAATGGTGTCTTTGTTTGAGTTGGTGATGAAATGACACAACAATGTCACTTTTCTCAATGATTTTCATTATAAAATGAGATCATAAAGGATTTCCCAAAACAAAATTTCGTTGGTTTTAAGACTTAGTTAATGCTAAGTCTTTTAATTTTGCCTTGGGTAGATAAATAAAAGGAGGATTTTAAATGAGTTCATTGACAGTTCCAGCCGATACCACAGTTACAATCAGCGAGACGACTTCGCTCTCGGAACTGGTTATTGAGTCAGGCGGCAATCTTGTGGCTCCAGATGGCTATAGCCTGACCATGACGGTCGACGGAGTCGAAACAGGGCAAGAACTGGAGACAACAAAGGGGACTGACACGGTGTTCATTGCCGGCTCTTATAGCGGCGACATTGTGCTCACGGTGACAGAGGCTAACACTCAGACATTCTATGAAGTGGACTTCCCGCTTCGCGAGGCTATCTATCTTGATGCGGACGGTATTAATGAAGATTTATCCGTTCTTTCAGCCGTCGTCGGACAAACACCGACTGCTTCTTCTCTTGAGGACTTCTCAATCTCCTCAACCGGCGAGTGCTTTAACGGCATCTACGCCGCCGGGGGAAGCTACACAATTGATAACGTCCAAATCAACCTGGACGGCAATGGACGTTGTGATTTTATCGGTGACGGCGCTGCCGTTATGGGTACAGGAACCGACACCACGCTGGTTTTGAATAACATCAATATCGTCAACCAGGGTGTGGTCCGCACCGGGGTAATCGCCGGTGATGGAAGCAATGTAATTGTCAAGAATTCCAGTATCTATACTAAGAATGGAACGCTGCCATCAGATTATGTACAAACAGTCTATCCAATCTATATGAGGTCGGTACCCTGGATGTTGGGCATCGACGGTTCTTATAACGTCCGTGCCACCAATGTGCTTGGCGCCGACACCAAAGCTACCTATATCAACTCCTCCATCACCTCCGATGGCTGGGGAGTTCTTTCAACTGATTCCGGCTCCAACCAAACACTTAGCGCGATTAACTGTACAATTTCTATCCCTTCAGGCAATGAAGGCTACGGAATTTATGCTGACGGCAATCCTTACGAGTATATTTATGGCTGCGTAATCAACGTAGGTAGTTACGCGGTCATCAGCAATAACGGCTATATTTACTTCGACGACAGTTCAGCCGAGAATGTTGCGGCACTTAATACCAGCATACCCCTTGGCTTAACTGATGAAGAGCTTGCCGCGATTTCACCGCAAGCGACGATTATCAACTCGGATCGCTTTGGTGTGATGTGGCATAGTTCCGGCGGCACGGTGGATGTGGCTGGTGGAACGGAGATCAATACTGCAGAAACTACTTTCCTGGCTAAGAGTTCCGAGGCCATTACCATCACGATCGACGGTTCCAATGGCGCCAAGATCAAACCCGAAAACGGGATTATTTTGCAAGTAATGGACGATGACGACCCCGGAATGGCCTCCGATATGACTAACACCGCCACTTATACCGATCCTTATTATGGGACCACCGATACTCCAACAGCGGATACGTCATTTGATCTTACCTCGACAACCGACGCCGCAGCACTAAAACTTAGCAATATAACTTTGACGGGAGATTGTTATAATTCGACAGGATGGAGTAGTTCCAGCACCACCAAGCAGAACATGGTGGTTACCCTTGATAATGCCAATCTCACCGGCATTATCTCGTCAACCGAAGCTCATCACAGTGTTGCGACCATCAGTTCTACGGAATACAAGGAACTGGGCGAGGTTACCGACACTCCTCGTGCGGCAATTAACAACGGTGCTATCGTCGTTTTGAACTCCGGCTCTACTTGGACAGTGACCAGCACTTCTTATCTCACCTCACTTACGGTTGACTCGGCTTCAGCGATCGCCGCTCCAGATGGATACAGTGTCTCCATGACGGTTGACGGTACTGACACGTCGATTGTTGCCGGTACAACATATACCGGCGCGATTGTACTGACTGTCGCCTAGAGGAGAACCGGCATTCGTGTCACTACGTGACACGAAGACAATAATTATATAATATACTTATGATTCAAAATCTACCCAGGCAAAGATCGGCTACCACAATTTTGTGGTAGCCGGTTTTTTATTTTTTGAGAATAGATATAACTGCTAACAAGATAAAAGCAAATTACTTTCGCCTTATAAGTATCGGGCCATTTCTTTTAGAGATGGGATAATATGTTGGAAAAAGGCTTTGTATCCGGCACATAGATAATTTAGGCTAGGTTCACCATCCGGTGTTTTAATAATACGGTCTTTAGGACAACCGCCGTAGCATAAAGAGAATACATCGCATTGCTTGCAGTATTGGGGCAGCATAGCCAGTTTACTGGTTCCAAATTCAAGCTGTTGCTCTGATGCAACCAGATCAATCATCGGGGTGGTCATGATATTTCCTAAAAGATGTTCCTTGTCTACAAAATGATCGCATGAATACATATCGCCATTATGTTCAAGCACCAGCGAGCGGCCGCAGGTAGGAGCGTGCGTGCAAAGGGTGTATTGACCGATCCAATTGCCTAAGGCAACATCAAAGGCCTGAACGAATATTTTGCCGTTATCCCGTCCGAACCATTCAGCAAATATTTCAATAAGAAATTTCCCGAATTGCAACATGTTTACTGAGTAATTAAGGGTACTAACTTGAGTTTCTGGGGTCTCAACAATGGGAATAAACTGTATAAAAGTAGCGTTTAAAGTATCGCGAAAGAAACGGTAGACTTCAAGACCACGCTGTTCATTAACGGCATGAACAGAACAGAGGATGTTTACATCAACAGTATGCTTAGTCAGTAATTCCCAGCCCTGTATAACTTTTTGGAAAGTACCGCTGCCATTCTTGTCCACTCGGTAGGCGTTATGTAGGTCCTGCGGGCCATCGATGCTAATTCCAATCAGGAAATTATGCGCTTTAAAAAATTTGCACCAATCATTATCAAGTAATGTGCCGTTGGTTTGCAGGGTATAGAGCAGCTTTTGCCCTGGTTTTTTGCATTGCTCGGCATAATGAACTGCTTTTCTGAAGAAATCCAAGCCCATGATTGTTGGTTCGCCGCCCTGCCATGAAAGCGTGACTTCCCTTGTTTGATGGGCCTCAATCAATTGTTTAATGTAGATTTTTACTAACCGCTCTGACATCTGAAACCGGCTTCCTGGGTAAATGCTCTCTTTTGGATGATAAAAACAGTAAGAGCAATTCTGGTTGCATACAGCTCCGGTAGGTTTTACCAGGAGGTGGAAATTGGGAGGCTGTTTTTTTACAGGGAATCTCATCATTTTCTCCTTTTTCAAAAGTATGATACAAAATCCTTGAGGCTACGGAGTAATTCCGCAGCTCAAGGATTTTGAGAAATTTTTGATTTTAGCTTCAAGATACAACGTGATCGTTTATACTTCGCGGCAGTTCAGTTTCTTCTAATCTATCAAGCAAGGCTTTAAGTTCATTGCGTTTCTCGACGATATGCTTATCATGGTAGCGGGGATTTTCCGGCCAGGCAAGATTGTCTGTTTCCTGTGGATCATGTACTAAGTCATACATCTCATATTCCTCTTTGTAACTTGAATCGCCATGAAAGTACCTGGCGTATTTCCATTCTTTCGTTCTGACACACCGGATGCGGTTCGCCGCGGCAACTGCACTAGGTCGATTAGCCTCAACCCGATAATCATCAAAAGTGAATAATACTTCTGTTCGTGCATCATCCAGTTGTTCACCATTAATAATCGGGGAGAGGTCCTTTCCCCGGATACCTTTTGGCGGATCGATATGCAATAAACCGGCTATTGTTGGAATAAGATCAATTGTTGATATCAAATGGTCTGATGTTCTTCCCGGTCTTACTGATGTTGGCGAGATAATCAGCGGGATATTAATGGTTTCTTCATAGACATTAAACATCTTTTGCCGCAGTCCCCCGTGCGCCAGGCCCATCTCACCATGATCTGCCGTCCTGACGATAACGGTGGATTTATCCAAACCGGTATCTTCAAGGGCATCTAAAACTTTTCCGATTTGCTTATCAACTAGTTTCAACAGGTTTCCGTAAAAATTGAGATATTCTAACTGCTTCTCTCTGGTATCTAACTCGCCAACAATGTTATCCTGTACATATTTAATTTCAGGCTGTGCTAAAGGCTTGCTGACGAAGCTTTCGTCAATTGTTTCAGGAAGCCGGTCTATATCACCGATTAACATATCATTTTTATAGCCGGTTTGGTGGAAATTCTTCGGATATGTCCATATATCGTGAGGGTTTATTAGCGATAATACCAGACACCACGGCTTCTTATGACGTTCTTTAGCTCGTTCGTGGATGAATGATATTGCTTCAAGAGTATAGGCGTGGTCTTTGTCAAAATAGCCGCCGGCAATATTTGTGATCTGCCAATCTTGCCCGCCATCAGGGGGGACCCAACCGGAAAAACCGTAGGAAGCAATCTGGCGGGGCAGTAATTCCTGAACGTCATCAAACCCTTTACTCATGTGCCATTTGCCAAGATAAGAGATTTTGCCATACTTTCCGCTTTTGTGAAGCATTGTTGCCAGGTTGGGTATCTTAGGGCTTAACTCGATGTCAGTGGGATCGTATTCATTGGGGTCATCTCTTTCGCCAACCCCTAATGTTTTGGTAACCCCTGTCTGGGACGGATAGCGGCCGGTAAAAATAGCGGTTCGGCTGGGCGAACACATGCTGGCACAGGTGAAAGCATTGGTAAAACTGACGCCATTTTCTTTTAATCTTTGCATGTTGGGGAGATTTTCCTCCTCCCAATGAGGCGGAAAATGCCGTGTATACCGTTCCTGATCGGTCATGATAAAAAGAAGATTCGGGTGTTCTGATATTTCGGTTATGCTCATTTTTCTCCTCCTTATTCCAGTGGTAATATGGCACTTTCAGAGTAATTTAATTTCCAACTATTAATATGAAAGCTTTTTCACGACTATTCTTAAATCAGAATTTGATCAGGTTTTGTGGCTGTTTCATTTTTTTATTGGACAATCATTATGAATTTGTAAAAAATGTTGTGCATTATTAATTGGCTTATCCATTTGGATAATTTACATGCTTAAGTATGCGTAGTAAACTTGTTTAAGTAAGTACGCCGACATAATGATACATATGTATACGTGACGGTAATTCTAGGGGGGAATAATGTGAAAAAGAGAATAATAGGTATGTTTGTAGGGATATTAATGATCTCGTCAACCGGTTTTGCCAGCGGGGGCTTATCCGAGGTTATATATGGAAATAACAAAAATTACTGGCAAGTCGGTGCGATGGCTGTGCAAAATATCGGCTCTAAGACAAAAGTGTATGAACAGGTTGCAATGGGAAAAGATCGGACTAGCTTGGAAGGTGGAGTATCGTATCCCGTTGTCCGCAATGTTGAGTTCAACGTCATTATCGCTATATAAAAGCGCAAGATTTATCATTTAACTTAGGACAGAATACTCAAATCGATTCTTCCGCCAAAGGGTTAGGTTGCGGCATTAGCTATAAATTCTAAATAGTTTTAGTCCCCTAAGGGGGATTATTTTTTTTGTGCAATTGTTCGTAATGGTTGTATATATATTGCGGGTAGGGTGGGAGCCTATGTTGCTGTGTTCTTTTACAAGATTATGATTGATTTTTCTAAGAAATGTAATAATTTGAAAATAGTTGGTAATTTATAGAGGGTTTTTGACTATACTAGCGAAAAATACAATACTAAAGAATGATATGGGCAGAGTAGGCCGCAAAACTATGGATCGAAGGACATTGTTGTTTTGGATATCTAGGTTGTATCTAATTTATTGAAGGGGTGGAGTGAAATTATGAAAAAAGTATTTCTAATTACAATTCTTTGCTTATTCGTAATATTAGTGAACGGTGTTGTGTTTGCAGAAGAATATGCAGGGGTAGCGGAAACAAAAGCGGATACTGCTAAATTCAATATTGCAATAATACCTTATATTAATTCTACAGAAGAAAAGAAAGGTTACATACAGGAAATTATCGATAATAAATATACCTCGAATTATTCAGGGGAAAAATTTCAAAAAATTCCGTTGGTAGATGTTCAGAGAGCTTTAAGCAAGACTGGTTATAATTCTTCTAATATGGAACTTCCGGAAAAAGATATCTTAAGTGCTGTTGCAAAGGAAACAAATGCGGATTATGTCATTGCCATGGAGGTATCACAATTAATAACTACAAGACATATGAGCTTTTTCCAGATTAAAGTAGTAACAAAAGCAAAATTACATTACAAATTTTACGATGCTAAACAAGATAAAGTAATTTCGTTTCAGGTAACAGGGGCATCAGAAAATAAGGCTATAATAGGTGATGTAGGATATAAAGATCCAATCACAAAGGCATTAAACCAGGCAATGGATGATGCTAACGAAAAAATAATGAGTAACTTATAATGGATAGCAAGTAAGAAAAAAATATATTGTTAGAAGGGGCTGTCTTGTTTAGGCAGCTTCTTTTTTATTTCTTTAACAGCCTCTTTTCGGGATGTACAGATGTACAGTAGAAAGGGGAATGGTGCAAAAAATAAAACAATGATATACTCTGAATGATGTTTTGGTGGTCGTGTCAGAAAAGTAGATTGGAGAATTATATTTTGCAAAGCGACTATATCATGAGTATTAACCGGGCCTTAAACTACATATATCAGAACCTGGATAAGACATTGACGGTGGAAGAGATAGCAGAACATTGTTGTTTTTCCAAGTACCATTTTAACAGGGTATTCAAAGCGATTGTTGGGGAGAATGTCTACTGTTTTACCAAAAGAATAAAGCTCGAAAGTGCCGCATTTCGATTGCGGGCAGCAAAAAATAGGTCCATTACGGAGATTGCAATCGAGACTGGCTATAGCCCATCTAATTTTGCTTCGGCTTTTAAACAATATTTTGGGGTAAGCGCTTCGCGGTTCCGAAAAATGAATGAAGTTCCCTATAAAGATACATTTGCGACTGTAAGCAGCCATATTCAGAATCTCCAAAAGAAAGATAATATATTTGACGCGCTTGATAAAAGGATTAAAATAAAAAGACTGGCTGGCATGAATGTGGTGTATAAGCGTATTATCTGCAACTATCAAAGAGAACTAAAATCAGCGTGGAAAAGTTTCTGCATGGATATGGAGAAGAGATTTGGCGGGCATATCTCAAGTTTTGTGGGGATATCGTATGATGATCCGCTTATAGCAGATGAAGACAGATGCGTGTATGATATGTGCATGCTGGTTGACAAGGTATCCGGTGTGGATATACGCTGGATTGAGCCGGGAATGTATGCCTGTTATGCTTTTTATGATACGCCTGATAAGCTTATACTTGCTTTTAATGAAATTTTTGTGCTTTGGCTGCCTTTTTGCAAATATAAATTGGATAACCGCTTTGCGTTGGAAGTTTATAAATCAGAGGTGGATGAAGAAGGCAAAATTCAACTTGAAATATGCATACCAATACAAGAAGTTTGATAGAAAGCTCGAATTCAGAAGTTCCCCTTTATATAAACGAGTAGAATACAAAGGAAACTATATGAAGGGGGTCTTCGAGTGAATACAGATAGACAGGATGAACCTATTATCAAAACATTTTTGAGCTATTCCATTCCTTGTATTGTCAGTATGCTTCTTACGTCGTTTATTATTGTCGTGGATGGTTTGTTTATTGGTTATCAGGTAGGAGAAAATGGTCTTGCGGCCATTAATCTCACGTTGCCGGTCATGTATATTTTATTGGCGGTTACTATTTTAATTGGTGTTGGAGGCGTAACTCTTGCAGCACAGAGCTTGGGTGCCGGGAAGAAGGAGGAGGCTAGTTATTACTTTTCGTTTTCATTAGGTGCTATATTAGTGATGGACGCTGTAATTATCGGTATTCTTAGACTGTTTTTTGCGGATGTAGTAGTTTTGCTTGGCGCAGTGGGAGCGGTATATGGATGTGTCACTGACTTTTTTGGCGTAATACTATATTTTTATATCTTCATGATGATGAATATGGCTTTCTCGATGTTTATTAGAGCGGAAGGAAAGCCTCAGTTATCTTTGTTTTTTGGACTAGCTGGCAATATACTTAATGTGATACTGGATTATGTATTTATCATAAACTTAGACTGGGGAATGCGCGGGGCAGCATTAGCATCAGGTATTGCCGTATTGCTGCCATTTCTATTTGGAGCTTGGTATTTTTTTAGTAAGAAGTCGGTATTTGCAATATCTGCATTCCGCATAAATCTTGTGGTTTTTAAAAATATGCTATTTCTTGGTTCGGCAGAGTTTATCGCGCAGATATCGATTTCAATCACCACATATATTTTTAATCAAGTGCTTTTTGAGAGGCTAGGGGTCAATGGAGTTGCGGCATTTACCGTTATTGGATATGTAATGTTTGTTGAGTGTATGATACTGACAGGAATTGCCGTTGGTATTCATCCTCTGATCAGCTTTTATTTTGGCGCAAAAAACATCGGTGTAATATTTAGAATGTTTAAGACCGCGACAGTGGCAGCATTTATTGTAGGAGTGTTTGTATTTGCAGCGGGCTTTATGTTAGCAGAAAGTATTGTTGGTATGTTTGCCCGAGATAACCAGGAGCTTATATATATTGGTTCAATCGGACTTAGATTCTTTTCTGCTGCGTTTATAATAAATGGTTACAATATGATGGCAGCGGCGTTTTTTACTTCTATCGGCGAAGCTAAAAAAGCTGTATTGATATCAAGTTTGCACAGTCTTATACTAACAGTGGGTTTTATTGCGGTGTTGCCTAATATTATAGGTGATACAGGGATATGGCTGACAACGCCATTGGCTGAGGCGGTTACTTTTGGTTTAGCATATATAATGGTAATAAGGTCTAAAAGGCAGTTATATGCTAATATAGCTTAATACTGAGGAGAATATGAAGTGCTCCTGCCCTTGATGATATATCAGGGTTGGAGCACTTTTCATGTTGGAAAAACACTGCTCTGGAGCAGTTTAGCTACAATTAGAGGATAGTAATGATATAGCTGACAAATTATATAGGTATGGTTGTCTATGATGCAAACTTATAATAATGGGAATTTTTGTGTTATTGATTACTTGCAATAATTGCAGTATTATGATGGTAAATATATGCTAATACGGTGATAAAGATGAAGAGTCTGCGAAGGGATTATCAAACCCGTCAGTTCATGCTTAGAAATGAATATGAGATATTTTATTACAAAGATGATCATTTAAAAGAAGTAGAACTTCACCATCATGATTTTTTTGAAGTCTACTTTTTCATAGCGGGAAAGGTAACTTATGTAATTGAAGGCAGGTCGTATGTTCTTCGGGCAGGTGATATATTATTGATTAGTCCTGACGAATTACACCAGCCCATAATCGAAGAAAACGAGAATAACTATGAGCGCATCGTATTATGGATTAATCCGCAATTTTTCAAAGTATTGGGAAGTGATATGACAGATCTTTCGGCCTGCTTTGATATAACACGGGAAACGCACAGTAATTTGTTGCGTGCTGTAAGCGACACAAGCCGGAAGGTCAAGTATGATATGTTCAGACTGCTTAATGAAGCTGACTGCAGCGGATTTGGCAATGATGTATTTTACAAAACGTGCATTCAACAGATTTTAATTGAATTAAACCGCTTTTTGATGTCACCGTCATACGAAATAGATAATGAGAGTATTGTTACTAATGATTTTATTCAGTCTGTGATTGTATATATATATGAAAATCTTGTGAGTGATTTGACGCTGGATGGGATTGCCGGACACTTTTATGTGAGTAAGTTCCATCTATCGCGGGAGTTTAAACGACATGTCGGTACTACTGTTTATCGATATATACTTCAAAAACGTTTAATAATGGCAAAACAGCTTATTATTCAAGGTATCCCAATAACGGATGTTTATTTCAAAAGCGGTTTTGGCGACTATTCGAATTTCTTCCGAGCTTTTAAGATGGAATATGGTATTACTCCAAAGGATTTTTATAATTTAACAATAAGGTGATGAAATTTCATACTTCTTTTTACGGATATTGAAGTTTGGTTAATGGGAAGCGATAAAAAATCGCTTCCCATTTTTGTGTGCTTTATCTCACTCGACAAGTGCTTTTTTCAAATAATGAGAAAACAGCAATTATTGCAAGTATTTTAGCAATTATAATAATGTGCTGCAAAGGTCGATTCATGTAAAATCAGGATAAGCGATGGTCGGCTCTGCTTGTTTAAGATATTTCAGGCCGTTGGGAAGAAATGAAACAATCGTGTCGGTTTCGCAACGTTAATTTATGGGGTGATGCCTAAAAACGATCAGGGAAGGGATTTGTTCGGATTGGTAGATCTGTAAAGTGTTTTTAGGAAACATGGAGACTAGGAACATATTTGCGAAAAAAATAGGTTTGAGGAGGGTACTCATGAAAAAAAATCTCGTTATTACTCTAACGCTAGTTTTTATGCTTAGTATTGTCGGTACCGCTGCTGCTGCCACAACTAATCCTTTTGTTGATGTTCCCGCAAACCACTGGTCTTATAATGCTGTTAAAAAACTTGCCGCCGCTGGCATTATCGATGGCGCGGACGGAAAATTCAATGGCGATAAAACGCTGACCCGTTATGAAATCGCGGTTATTGTTGCTAAAGCAATGGGTAAAGAAGAACAAGCCAATGCTGAGCAAAGAGCTTTAATCGAAAAATTGGCTGCTGAATACAAGGCTGATCTTGAAAGTATTGGCGTACGCCTGAAAGCCGTAGAAGGCAACGTCGGTCAGCTTAGCATTCAGGGTTCATATCTCGGATTCAGATATCAGAGAACAACCAATGCAATTTGGCCGTTAACAGCGGCGCACCTGGATCTTCTTACTCATTATAATTTTGATAATACAACAACTGTCACGGTGGAAAAAGAATTTCAGGCCGCCTATAAAACCAATGAGTATACTCAAGCTTGGGCGGGCGGCGACCAGGATACCGATTTTGAAACGCTGTGTGTAGATACGGCACTTAGTAAGGCAACCAAACTTACCGCCGGTCAATTTACTAATCGTCCAGCTTATGGCATGACTTACATTGGCAGGATGAGAGGAGCGCGCCTGGCTTTTAATGGTTCACACAAGCTCAAAACCAGTCTGGCATACGGTCAGGTGTATGATACCGACAGGTATTATTTAGCACAAGTGAAAATTGATAAAAATTATACTAATGCAGCCTTAATAGACACGAGAATGCCTTATGCCAGCGTGGATTTTACTTATGCCGCATTTCCAAATACCAATATTAAGGCCGCTTATCAAAAAATTAGTGACTGGAAAACTACTTCTGGTACTTATGTCACTGTACCTGCTTCAAACTTCTATGAACTTGGCTTTGATACCAAACTTGGTAACAATTTCACATTAACCGCTGCTGGGGTAAAATCCAGCGCTGCTGCTGATAACAAATCATCTTTCGCGGAACTTAAATACAAACAATCAATGTTTTGGGCAGTGCCGCATTCGTATGATGTGTTTGTAAATTATCGTAAGGTGCCGTATAATGCGGTAATCGGCGGCCACGGCGGCAATGTAAACGACTTTTATGGTGATGATAATAACTCAGTAAACTTCAAGGGAACGACAATTGGGTTTCATTACACTCCTAAGCGACTGACTCAGCTGACTTGCTTCTATATGCTGGGCAAAGCTGTTGATGATGGTGCTGACAAAAAGATATTTCGCACCCAGTTTGACTTCTTCTTCTAAAAATTACAAATAGTAGTTAATTTACAAAGGAATTTGGGAGATAGGATCTGATATAGGCGGGCAGCATAGCGATACAATTGTGTAAATTTTTTTCACAAAGGTAGAGACGCTCTGCCCGCTTTCTCAAGATATATTCTAATTTGCTCTGCCGACGTTTGTTATAAACAAATACTATTCGAATTTTATGCAGCGTGGTCTACTTTCTTACAGAGGAGGAGTCGGTTCTAAATGGAGACGAAAATTAATGGCAGCAAGAGTCTACCACGAACGAAAACGGAGATAAGACCCTTTGGAATGAGGGACAAAATCGGATATTTGTTTGGAGATTTGGCTAATGATACTTTCTTCGCCACAGTAAATATTTTCTTAATAGTCTATTATGTAGATGTACTTGGTATAAGCGCGGCATTGGTAGGTACGGTTTTTATAGTGGCGAGGATTTGGGACGCATTCGTAGACGTATTATGGGGGCGTTTTATTGACTCACGTCCCGTGACTAAAGAAGGAAAGTTTAGACCGTGGATTATCCGCGGAGCACTACCACTGGTTATTTTTGGGGCTTTAATGTTTATACAAATTCCAGGCCTATCAAACGAAGGCACTAAGATTTTTGCTATTCTAGCGTATGCTGTTTGGGGTATGTTGTATAGCACCGTAAATATTCCTTATGGGGCACTTGCCCATGTAATGACAACGGATAATATTGAGCGCGCAGCACTTTCGACTTATAGATCTATGGGAGCGACGATTTCTTTCCAAGTTATTGGTATGGTTGTACCCCTTGTCGTGTTTGTAAGCAACAGACCGAATGGAGACAGGTTTTCTCTTGTTGGCATTGCACTTGCCGTAATTGCATTGATTTGCTATATAGTGTGTTACAAGCTGACAACTGAACGAGTAACAGCAACAGAGGTTGGCAAATGTAAACAGAAACTCAATGTTGGCACAACGGTAAGAGGATTAGCAAAAAACAGAGCATTTGTCGTTCTTGTTATTTCGTCCCTTATGTTGGTAATTAGTATGGGGCTTACAGGTTCGATTAATACGTATCTTTTTAAAGACTACTTTCATGACGCGAAAATGATGAGTGCCTTTTACGGCTTAGGAATCATTATAATGTTCATGATTGTTCCTATGGTGATACCGCTTGTTAAAAAATTCGGAGTAAAAGAGGTTGCGGCAGGCGGTTTGTTGTTTTCTGCGGTAATGTATTTTATTCTGTTCTTATTGCCAATAACCAATGTATATTTGTATCTAGTACTGGTCTTTATAGCTGAGTTTGGCAAGACATTTTTCCTGTATACTCTTTGGGCAATGGTAAACGATGTTATTGATTATCATGAGTATACTACTGGAATTCGTGAAGCTGCTACTATTTATTCAGTATACATGTTTATTAGAAAGTTAGCCCAGGCATTAGCGGGCGGATTGTCCGGCTTTGCGCTTGCTTGGGTCGGGTATGTCCCCAAAGTACCAGCGCAGACACTTGAAGTAGCGCTAAACATTAAACGCATGTTTACACTTACTTCTGCAGTTACCTATTTATTAATATTTTTAGCACTTGCATTTCTCTACCCGCTGACAAAAGGGAAAATTGCCCAGCTCAAAAAGGATTTAGAAAGGCGTGCGATTTGAAGTTTAATCAAGCTAATTTGACTTACGACATTTTTGCGTTGAAATGTCGTAAGTCAGAGAGTTGGTTTCCGCTGTCTGAAGCACTGACTTAATTGGCCAGTGCTGTTTTATATTGCGATGAGCGTACAGATCACAAGTTTGAGTCGAATTATAATGGCGAAAGGGAGCAACTTTTGCAAGTAATTGAGCAAGTATGATAATGAATTGGTGTGCGTAGTGGAAGTAGAATTATATTAAGAATAATTTCAACTTTCTCCAATTATCCAAAAACCAAGGATATTGAATTATTAGTTGTTTAGTTTTGAAATTGCAATAAGTAAACAGCAAAGGTTGATAATGATGAAGCAATTTGTAGGAAAAGATTTTTTATTAACAAACAAAACCGGGATGGAATTGTATGGTCTGTATGCAAAGAGTCAGCCTATTTATGATTTCCATTGTCACTTGAGTCCGCAGGATATTGCGGAGGATAAGAGATATTCTGATATCAGTGAACTGTGGCTTGCTGATGATCACTATAAATGGCGCATTATGAGGGCCTACGGTATACCGGAGGAGCTAATTACAGGAAAGGCTACATCGCCACAGGAAAAATTTAAGGCGTTTGCTGAAGCGCTGCCGGCTGCTGTCGGAAATCCGATTTATCATTGGTCACATATGGAATTGAATAATTATTTCGGTATACACGAACCTCTGTCAGGCAAATCAAGTGATCGAATTTGGCGCGAAACTACTGAAAAAATACAAAGCGAAGGTTTTTCAGCGCAAGCGCTTATTGCTCGTTCTAATGTAGAATTGATTGCTACCACCGATGATCCGACTGATGATTTGAAGTGGCATTTGATGATTGCGAATATTAAGGATTTTGCTACTCGCGTGGTTCCAACGTGGAGGCCGGATAAGGCTGTGGCTATAGCGTCGCCAGGGTTTATGGATTATTTAGAAAAGCTTGCATCAAGTGCCAATGCAACTATTGGGAGCTTTGATGAGTATTTAGATGTACTCCGCAAGAGGATGGACTTTTTTGAAACTGTGGGATGTCGTAGTGCCGATCATGGAATTGTAGCGTTGCCGTCAGTGCAGGGAAATTATAACGATGCGAAGGCAACTTTTAACAAGGTATTAGCAAAGGTAAGGCTCCAAGAAGAAGAAGTGGAAAAGTTTACCTTCCACATGCTGAGTTTTTTTGGCTGTGAATATTCTAGGCGCGGCTGGGTTATGCAACTTCATCTGTCGGCGGTGCGTAATCAGAATACAAAGCTCTTTGATAAGCTGGGGCCTGATTGCGGGGTTGATTCAAGTGGTGATCCAGTGACCGCTTTGGCGTTGGGCCGGTTGTTTGATGAAATCGAAAAAGCTGAGGGGATGCCGAAGACTGTTCTATATACTTTAAATCCAACTGCTTATTATGTACTAGCTACTATGGCGGGAAATTTTTCCGGCGGCATACGGGGAAAAATGCAGCTTGGGGCAGCGTGGTGGATGCTGGATCACCGCGATGGAATGCGAGAACAGTTACGCATTTTAGCCAATACAGGTGTTTTGGGACTATTTATTGGCATGTTGACCGATTCCCGAAGTTTTCTGTCGTATGTACGGCATGATTATTTTCGTCGGGTGCTTTGTTCTCTTGTTGGCGAATGGGTAGAACAGGGCGAGATGCCAGATGACGGCGAATTGCTTGAAACTCTTATAAAAGGCGTTTGTGTAGAAAATGCAAGACGGTACTTTGATATAAAGAGTTTGAAATAGAGGAGGTAAAACGATATGAAAATGACATTTCGCTGGTATGGCGATAAAGACCCAGTGACGCTGGAAAAAATTCGCCAAATACCTATGATGAGCGGAATCGTATCGGCTGTTTATAATGTTCCTGTTGGTGAGGTATGGCCGACAGAAACGATAATGTCATTGAAAAAACAAATTAATGACGCCGGGTTAGAATTTGAAGTTGTTGAGAGTGTCCCTGTACATGAAAGCATTAAACTTGGTAATTCTGATGCTGGCAGGCTGATAGATAATTATTGCGAAAATGTGCGGAGATTAGGAAAGGCCGGGGTAAAGGTAATTTGCTATAATTTTATGCCGGTATTTGATTGGTTAAGAAGTGAGCTGGAACATCCTTTAGCTGATGGGTCTAATGCTTTGGCCTATGATCATGCGAAGGTGCTTTCGATGAATCCGGCTGAAAGTGAGTTGTCGCTGCCAGGATGGGACGAGAGCTATAGCAAAGAAGGGCTGCGCGATTTATTAAGGCAATATGAAGCGGTAAATGAAGAAATTCTGTGGGGAAATTTGGCTAATTTTATTGCTAAAGTAATTCCTGTAGCGGAGGAAGCCGGCGTTAAGATGGCTATACATCCGGATGATCCACCCTGGGGGATATTTGGCCTGCCTCGTATTATTACGAATGAAGAAAATCTTAATCGATTTTTGAAATTATATGATTCACCGTCGAACGGACTGACTTTTTGCACCGGTTCATTAGGGGCCGGTGTTGAGAACAACCTTCCCAGAATGATTAGCCGGTTTGGCGGTGAGGGAAAAATTCATTTTGCGCATTTACGTAATATCAAGCATACCGGCGAACGTAGTTTTGAGGAATCGGCGCATCCTTCGCAATGCGGGTCGCTTGATATGTACGAGATAGTTAAGGCTTTGTATGATAGCGGTTTTACCGGGTACATCCGCCCGGATCATGGCCGTATGATCTGGAGTGAAACGGGGCGGTACGGATATGGATTGTATGATCGTGCGCTTGGAGCAGTGTATTTAACCGGGTTATGGGAAGCTGTCAGCAAAAATTGCGGGGGGGAAAAGTGATGTCAAAAATACCTTTTACTATAGATTTGAAGGGAAAGACCGCTGTAATTACAGGGGCCGGCGGGGTGCTATGTTCAGGGTTTGCAGAAGCATTGGCTCAGTGCGGAGCAAAGGTTGCGGTTACAGACCGGTCGCTTGAGGCGGCACGTGTGGTTGCTGAAAGGATTAATTCGGCAGGAGGAATTGCGCTGCCGGTAGCTATTAATGTGTTGGAGCGAGAGAGTATTGAGAGTGCGCGCGAGCTTATCAATAGGGAGTTCGGTCTGTGCGACATTCTTTTAAATGGGGCTGGGGGCAACAATCCTAAAGGTACTACAACGAATGAGACTTTTAAAGTTGAAGATTTAGATAATAAGGAATTGGTAACTTTTTTTGACTTAGACCCAGACGGAATTCGGTTTGTATTTGATTTAAATTTTATCGGCACTTTATTACCGACCCAGGTGTTTGCTAAGGATATGGTGGGACGCGAGGGTGCAACGATCATTAATGTATCTTCGATGAATGCTTTCCGGCCGCTAACGAAGATTCCCGCGTATAGTGCAGCTAAAGCCGCAGTAACAAACTTTACCCAATGGCTGGCCGTTCATTTCGCAGAGGAGGGAATTCGTGTAAATGCAATAGCCCCGGGATTTTTTGCGACAGCCCAAAATCGCTCGCTTTTGTATAATGCTGATGGCACACCTACGCAGAGAACTCATAAGATTCTTGCGCATACGCCAATGAATCGTTTCGGTATACCTGATGACCTTACTGGTACTTTGTTATGGTTGACTGATAGTAAAGCTTCGGGGTTTGTTACCGGCGTGACGGTACCGGTTGATGGCGGCTTTGCAGCTTATTCGGGGGTATGATCGAGTGGATAAAGAAACTGTGATCGAAAGAATTAAACAATCCGGCCTTGTGGCTGTGATTCGGGCGACTTCAAGCGAAGCGGCTGTCAGTATTGTCGAGGCGTGTATTGAGGGCGGTGTTGCCGCTATCGAATTGACCTTTACGGTGCCAATGGCGCACAGGGTAATAGAGGGGCTTGCGCTTCGGTATCAAAAAGGCGAAATTATACTTGGCGCGGGGACGGTGCTAGATCCGGAAACAAGCAGGATTGCAATGTTGTCAGGCGCACAGTATATCGTAAGTCCTGCACTTAATCTTGATACGGTAAGGATCTGCAACCGTTATCGCGTGCCGGTGATGCCTGGTGTTGTTACACCGGCGGAGTGCGTTGCCGCTTTGGAAGCCGGCGCTGACATATTGAAGGTTTTTCCTGGAGACTTATTTGGCCCGAAAGCAATTAAAGCTCTTAAAGGTCCGTTGCCGCAAGGACAGTTTATGCCAACCGGCGGAGTGGATGTGGCTAATGTAGCGGAGTGGATAAAAGCTGGTGCAGTTGCTGTCGGAGCAGGCAGTTCACTTACGAAGGGTGATTACGGGCAGATTGTTGCTACGGCAAAAGAATTTATTAGGAATATAAAGGCAGCTCGTGAATCTTTGGTGTAGGGGAAAGAGGAAAAAGAATGAAAGAAACTATAGCAGATTATATAAAAGGAAAAGCGTTTCTCGTTTGTGTTGACTCTGATGGTTGTGCAATGGATACCATGGAAGTAAAACACAGAAAATGTTTTGCACCAAAAGCTATCGAAGTGTGGCAATTATATGATATCGAAACAAAATTTCTTGATACTTGGAATACGTTGAATTTATATTCGAAGACAAGGGGCATTAATCGGTTTAAAGGTCTTGTTAAGACCTTTAAATTGTTGGCGACTGAGGGATTTAAGATGCCGGATCTTTCCGCAGTTGACCAGTGGGTGCAAACGACGGAGGAATTATCTAATCCATCTTTAAAAAGAGCTATTGAAAAAACAGGGGATGAACAATTGATAAACACTTTAGCCTGGAGTGAAGCTGTTAATCAAGCGATTAGAGATTTACCTCAGAATGATAAGCCTTTTCCCAATGTGAAGGAAGGGTTAAAACGCATTAGTGAGCTGGCTGATATTGCAATTGTTTCCTCGGCAAATACGAGTGCGGTAAAAGATGAATGGACACGTCATGAGCTGACGCCGTATGTTGAGGTGCTGCTTGGACAGGAATCCGGCAGCAAGGCAGCCTGTATCGGCGGTTTAAAAGGAAACAATTTTTCTGATAACAAAGTTCTGATGGTTGGCGATGCCCCTGGAGATTTAGAGGCTGCACTAACAAATGGAGTTTTATATTATCCTATTCTTGTTGGCCGGGAAGGTTTTTCCTGGAGCCGTTTAGCTTCTGAAGGTTTGGTTAAATTGGTAGAAGGAAGCTACAGGGGGGAATATCAACAAAAATTGATTAACGAATTTGAGGCGACCTTAAAATAATCTAAAATAGGAATACAGAGGAGTCAAAATGGTAGATTTAAAAGCAAAACCTTTTTATTTGAATGAGCAAGATATTGTTTGGGTGGAAGAAACCATTGCAGGAATGACAATAGAAGAAAAAATAGGCCAATTATTTATTAATTTATTTACTGATTTTAGTCCGGAAGCTTGTAAGGAAATGATTGAAAAATACCATGTTGGCGGAGCAAGATATGTGCCAAATACTAGTGAAAACATATTGAAATTTGCCACTAATATACAAAAGATTAGTAAAATTCCTATGCTGATAGCTGCTAACTGTGATTCTGGTGGTGACGGAGCTTGTACGGATGGCACTTATATTGCTTCTGCTGCCCAAGTTGAAGCTACTGGTAGTGAAGAAATTGCTTATAATACCGGTTATGTCTGTGGACGTGAGGCGACAGCAATTGGCTGCAATTGGAACTTTGATCCCTGTGCAGATATTTTAGTTAATTGGAGAAACACCATTGTTAATACCAGAGCTTACGGCAGTACCCATGAATCAGTTATTAAATATACCAGCGCATATATCACCGGGTTAAGACAAAGCAATATTGCCTCCTGTGTCAAACATTTTCCCGGAGATGGTACAGAAGAACGTGATCAGCATTTGGTGCTTGGGGTAAATGAACTTAGCTGCGACGAATGGGATGCAAGCTTCGGCAAGGTATATAAACATGCCATTGATGAGGGGATAATGACCATCATGGCAGGACACATTGCTTTACCTGCCTACCAAAAGAAGTTGGTGCCGGGAATTAAATATGAAGATATTTTACCGGCCACGTTAGCTCCAGAACTCATCAAGGGGTTACTGCGCGAACAATTAGGCTTTAATGGGTTGGTTGTAACCGATGCTTCCCATATGTTAGGTATGTCCGCGGCTATGAAGCGTAGCGATTATGTTCCTGGAGCCATTGCCGCAGGATGCGATATGTTCTTGTTCTTTAATGATCACGAAGAGGACTTTGGTTTTATGATGGATGGCTATAGAAATGGTGTGATTACTGAGGAACGATTACATGATGCCCTGCAAAGAATTTTAGGCCTAAAAGCGGCGCTGAAATTGTACCTTAAGCAACAAGCGGAAACTTTAGTACCGTATAAGGAGGAGCTTAAGGTTATTGGCTGCTCGGAACATATAGCAATGGCAGAAGTTGCAGCGGATCAGGGCATTACATTAGTTAAAAATACCAAAAATCAACTGCCCATTAAGCCGAGTACTCATAAAAGGATAAAACTATATACCTTATATGGGGAAGCGGGTGGTAGTCATGGTGCAACAAATAATACTGAGAAAATCATTATTGAGGAACTAGAGAGAGTTGGCTTTGAAGTTACGTTAAACGATGGTTCAACACGCGAAAAAGGAAAAACCCTTGAATACGCCCGAAATTGGGATGCAGCCCTGATTTTTTCTGATATACGAGGGTACGCCGTTGAGAATAACTATCGGATTAAATGGAAATGTCCTATGTCTAATGAAATTCCTTGGTATGTAACGGAAGTGCCTACGGTATTTGTATCTTTGAATTTCACTACCCATTTAACAGATGTGCCGATGGTTAAAACTTTTGTTAATGCCTATGGTAATACTAGAATCATTATCCGGCAAACCATTAGCAAGATTATGGGGGAATCAGAATTTAAAGGAAGCTTTAATGAAAATGTATTTTGCAATAAGTGGGAAACAAGAAGATAATTCGTTTTAAAATAAATGTTGTTAAACTCAAGTAAAAAGGAGTTTCGGTGCTTAGACGCAAAATCAGGCCAATGTTGAGATTTGGCAGTTTTGAAGCAAGAGAAAACAATTGGTGAATTTGAAACAATGCATAATGAGTCAGAAAGGACAGACTGCAAAAATTTCAGTCTGTCCTTTCTTATAATATTATCACCTATGTGCCATGGAAAACGATATTGTGAAGGTCGTTCCTTGGCCCTGTATGCTAGAAACTTCAAATGATCCTCCCATGCCAGTAATTAGGCTTCGGGCAATAGCCAGGCCAAGACCGGTTCCTCCAGCGGAGAAGCTATGAAGTTGTTGGCTCTGATAAAACCGTTTTCCGATAAACGGTATTTCGCTTTCGGGTATTCCTGGTCCATGGTCAGAAATAGAAAGAGATAATTGTTTTTCTTGTTCAGTTAATACTAAATTGATAGTAGCTGTGGGCGGGGAAAACTTAATTGCATTTACTAATAAGTTTTCAATTGATCTTGCTAGATTGATAGGATCAGCCAGTATAAAGTAGTTGGTGGTATTAAATTGTTTGGTGAGGGTAAGTTCTTTTTTATGTAACAGTGGTCTAATATTTTGTTCCTGTTGAAACAGGAATTCTTTTAAATCTATAAGTTGTTTGGAAAAGTGATATTGTTGGGTTTCGATTCTTTCAAGATCTAAAATGTTGGTTACTATACGATTCAGTTTAGCCGTTTCGTCATTAATCATATTGAAATATTGATGACGCTCGTTATCATTGGTGGCAATACCGTCTTGGAGGCTTTCGGTAATACATTGAATATTAGCTAATGGTGTTTTTAACTCATGAGCGATATTAGAAAAAAATTCACGCCGGGTTTGCTGGGTATGAACAATTGTGTCAGCCATAGTATTAAAGGTTTGACCGAGGCGGGCAATTTCGTCATTCCCGGAAACTTTAGTTCGGATGGCGTAGTTTCCGGAGGCAAACTCTTTGGCTGCTTTAGTAATATCCGCAATATTTAACCTTAAGCGGTTATACATAAAAAATCCAAGCAATGTGGCAATTAAAAGACCAATTATGGCAGGAGTCGCGATAAAATCCCGGCTTCTTTGCCATAAAAAGGCTGTTACGGTTGAGTAACCGAAGTCAGCCACTAAATAAGCAGGCTGACCTTGGATATTTACTTTTATGACGACTATTCGAGAGGTTCCGTCAAAGTAATTGCATGTTGCTAGTTGCGTTTTTTGGTCCGGCAGCGGGAATGGAATAGCTGTGTTGAAATAGTTTTGGGAGGGTGTTCCAATTAAAGTATTTCCGTTTGTATCTGACAACCATACGTTACCCCCAAGCGACTTTCCAATAACATCAAAAGTGACGGATAATTCTTTAATATCTCCTTGTTCTAATCTGGGGGCCAGATAATCATGAACGCTTACTAGATTTTTAAATATTATGGGCGGTACTTTATATTTGGATATGATATATATGTGATAGGTTAGTAAAAGGAGTAATATTAGTAAAACAACGCTGATATGACTTAGTAAATACCGAAGCGCAAAATAGTATTTTTTATTCATTAGTAATAACCTCAAGCATATATCCTGAGCTACGGATGGTTTTCAAGCAATCGCGGTGTTGTGCGCCTAACTTATGACGCAGCCTTTTTATCGTGGTGTCAACAACCCGCGCATCTCCGTCATATTCATAGCCCCACACATTGGTGATGAGAGCTTCACGCGAAAAAATGGTGTTGGAATTACGGATTAGAAATAAAAGCAAGTCAAATTCTTTGGCAGTTAAATAAGGTTCGGTTTGAGCTACTTTGATTTTTCGAGCCTTTATATTAATTTCGAATGGAGGACAAGAGATGTGGTCTTCCATGGGACTTTTTCCATACCGGCGTAGAACTACCTTTATGCGGGCTACTAATTCCCGCGGACTAAATGGTTTTGTGACGTAATCTTCAGCGCCTAGATTAAAACCGGTAAGTTTATCTGTTTCTTGTCCTAGGGCAGTAAGAAAGATGATAGGTACTTGGCGGGGGATATTTCGTGCTACTTCTAAACCGGACATGCCAGGCATTATAATGTCCAAAACAATTAAATCTGGTTGAATAGAGGTTTCCATTAGTAAAGCATCTTCACCACTAGGGGATGTGAATACTTGGAAGCCTTCTTTTTTTAAGTACCAGGAAATTGTATTGCGAGTGGTATCTTCGTCATCGACTATTAATACTTTTGTCATAATATCCACCTCTAAGTTGTAAGCATGCACCATTAGATAAGCTAGGATACTAGAATTCTTGGCTTTTGTTTGGATTCCTGCTATAACATGCAGGTGATTTGAACCGTGGCTTTATTTGCTAAAAATGTGATGCTTACTACATTTGCGTTGAACGGAAAAGCGATTTTCGATAATAAAAAATTGAAAGTTTATCGCGCTCAAATGGATTTCTTTTTCTAGCAAGTGGATGGGCCATTAGTGGGTAACGTTTCGAAACTTCTTGTTTGACACTTTTGTGACACAGAAAAAAGGTAAACTGTAGATGGGCCTAAGTTATTATTAAGATGAAAAAAATTATGCAGAGGTTATTAATGTCTTAATAATTATTGTAATGAGGTGAATTTATGACAAGAAAAATGAAAAACAGGCTGTTAATGCAGTTGTCGGCAGCCAGTATGGCGCTGGCAACGACGGTTAATATGGCAGTTCCTGCAATGGCGGCGCCTGGTGATAAGAGTATGGATACTCAGAAAAAGTCACCCAACCAGGAGGCCAAAGCACCAAAAACTAATGTCGTATATATCGTAATTGACGATATGGGGTATTCTGATTTTGGTTGTTATGGTTCGGAAATAAAAACGCCTAATATTGATAAGCTAGCGGCCAATGGTTTAAAGTACAACAATTTTAACGCTTGTCCACTATGCTCACCTACAAGGGCTTCGCTTTTGACAGGGCGGGACAACCATGCCGTGGGAATGGCGCATGTTGCCAATGTCGATCTTGGGCCTAGCAGTCCGGATTACAGGGGGCGGATTAAAGACTCAGCGGCTACGGTAGCCCAGATTCTAAAAGCCAATGGCTTTAGTACTATGGGAGTAGGGAAATGGCATGTAGCGCCAACTCACCAAGTAACAGCGGCAGGACCGTTTGATTACTGGCCGCTGGCAAAAGGTTTTGAGCGGTTTTATGGTTATTTGGATGGAGAAACCGATCAATATGATCCCCAGTTAATCTACGATAATCATATGGTTGAGACCCCAAAAAAGAAAGGTTATCAGTTCTCAGCCGATATGGTGGATTATGCCACTCAATTTGTAACAGATCAGGTATCGATAACGCCTGATAAACCTTATTTTTTATATGTGGCTTTTAGCGCGGTACATTCCCCGCTGCAAGCTCCTAAAAAGTACATTGATATGTATAATGGGGTTTACGATAAAGGCTGGGATGCAATTCGGCAGGAACGTTTTGAGCGTCAAAAGCAAATGGGCCTAATTCCGGCGAACGCTGAGCTTACACCACGAGATCCTAAGGTGAAGGCGTGGGATACACTGTCAGCCGATGAGAAAAAGCTGTTTGCGCGGTTTGAACAAGCATATGCCGGGTATCTTACGTATGCCGATGAACAAATCGGGCGGATTGTTGATCAATTAAAAGCTACCGGACAGTATGACAATACCATGATTGTGCTTATTTCTGATAATGGGGGCACTGATTCGGGCGGAGATAACGGCTTGGATGATTTCATGAAAAGCGCGAACGGGGTTAAGGTTTCGGTTAAAGATCTTTTAGCGCATATTAATGACATCGGCGGGCCGAATTTCGGAGCTGTTTATCCAACCGGCTGGGGGATGGTAAGTAATACTCCGTTCAAGGGATATAAAGGCGGTATTTACAACGGTGGGGTGCGTGATCCGCTGATTGTGCATTGGCCGGCAAAAATTACGGCCAAAGGAGAAGTACGCAGTCAGTATGTACATGTAACCGATATTACACCAACGGTATTGGATGTACTAAATATTCAGGCACCAAAGACATTCCAGGGAATCGATCAGCTGCCAATGGATGGAACTAGTTTTGCATATACATTTAGCAATCCAAAGGCCCAGACCAAACACAGTACTCAGTTCTATACCATGGGAGCAGATCGAGCTATATATAAGGATGGTTGGAAAGCGCTTGCTGTGCATAAGCGGGGTCAAATTTTTGAACAGGACAAATGGGAGCTATATAATCTTAATACGGATTTTGCCGAAGTTCATAATGTTGCCGGAGAGTATCCTGATACGCTGAAAACGCTACAAGAAGTTTGGAGCCAGGAAGCCCAAAAACATAATGCATCGTTACAAGAAATGTCGTTTGTAAAAATGGCGGGAGGAACTCCGGGGGCGGTAAATGACCGAAATAGCTTTAAATATTTTGCCGGAGTGGGACCTATTAGTTCTGATGCAGCACCAAAAATCAGCAACCGCTCGTATACGATTACGGCTTTTGTAACTCGCTCAGATAAGTCGAAAAATGGAGTATTAGTTGCGTTGGGTGACCGGTTTGCTGGTTACACCTTGTATGTAAAAAACAATCGTTTAGTATATGAATATGATAACTTTGGCAAGGTATATAAGGTAGAATCGAATATCGAAGTTCCTGTTGGAGCATCTACATTGAAGTTCGAGTTTAAAAAGACCGGGCCATTTGTTGGTGTAGGATACCTATATATTAATGATACGCTGGCCGGTGAAGTGGCTATGCCGCAAACTTGCCGAGCAAGTATGACCGTAGAGTCCCTTGATATTGGATTGGATCGGCATACTCCTGTTAGTAAGGCTTACGAAAAGCAAGGAGAGTTCCCGTTCTCCGGTAACCTTTCATATGTAGCTTATGACCTGAAAAACGACCAACGAGACGCTCAACACTAGGTTTATAAGAAAGCCACAGATAGCCCTGCATCGTAAGTGCAGGGCTATCTGTGGATATTGCGTGTGATCTTGTTTGTTGTATGTATTTAGATAACAATAAAAGGGGAGAGAGAATGGAACAAGTCCGCAATATTGCCCATATTCTTGCAAAACCTATCGGGCCGCAATGTAATTTGAACTGTGGGTATTGTTTTTATACCGAGAAGTCAGTACTTTATCGAACGCAGAATTTCCGTATGGCGGATGAAGTATTGGAAACTTATATTCGAAAATATATAGCAGCATCGAAAGCTCCGGAGGTTTCGTTTGTGTGGCAGGGAGGAGAACCAACCCTATTAGGGGTGGACTTTTTTCGAAAAGCTATTTCGTTGCAAAGAAGATATGCCGGAGATAAGCGGATAGTCAATTCGTTGCAGACCAATGGTACTTTATTGGATGACGAATGGTGCGGGTTTCTTAAGGACAATGATTTTCTGGTCGGTATTAGTTTAGACGGACCGGCGGATATTCATGACAGGTATCGGCTTAGTCAAGCCCGGACAGAAACTTTTACAACTGTGCTGAAGGGGTTTCGCCTACTGAAAGAATATGATATACCTTTTAATGTACTATGTTGTGTTACTAAAGAGTCCGCATATCAGGCCAAGGAGATCTATCAGTTCTTTAAATATGAGGGGATTAAGTTTATTCAATTTATCCCAATTGTCGAACGGCAGCCAGATGCTGTTGCAATTGAACTGGGATTACGTCATGGGATGCCAGGAGCAAAAAAAGCAACAGAAGTTACTTTATGGTCAGTAGAGGCGGAAGAATATGGCGATTTCTTGATTACTATTTTTGATGAGTGGGTCAGAAATGACGTAGGTACTGTTCATGTTATGAATTTTGAGTGGGCGCTGGAGGCTTGGCTGGGGCTAGAGGCTACCGTGTGTGTGTTTGCTAAACAGTGCGGTGAGGCGTTGGTTATGGAGCATGATGGTACGGTGTATTCCTGTGATCATTATGTTTATCCGGAGTATCAATTAGGTAATATTCTTACTTCGACACCGGAAGAGTTAGTACAGTCTCAAAAACAACGGCAATTTGGTTTAGCTAAGAAAGAAAAACTACCAGCTTATTGCCGGAACTGCGCGGCGGAATTTGCCTGCCACGGGGAATGCCCGAAACATCGTTTCCTGCAAACTCCGGATGGTGAGGAAGGGTTAAATTACTTGTGCGCAGGGTATAAAAGGTATTTCCAGCATATTCATCCTTATATGAAGGTTATAAGGCAATTAATTGAGAATAACTTGCCGCCCGCGAAAGTAATGGATGTAATAAAAGGACCACTTATTGTTAAAGGTGATTGAAGTGGAGCAAGGACATTATATATTTTTCAATCAGGCCCTTACCTAACGGTTGGGGACTTTTTATGCCCAGGAGGCAGTATAAGAATACAAGACTTTAACTGATGACAAGATACCTTGGCTGTCGAAGTGGCTGTTTCATCGGAAGGTGAAAAAAGTTGTTGGCTATTGTACTTTCGTGGCAATATTTACCTAGATGTTTTACTTGATTTGTTCTCTCCATAGTCTTATAATAAATAAAAACGAACATATGTTCTAATATGAGGCGGTGGGAAGATGAATCGCACCATCTTGCATGTGGATTTAAACAATTTTTATGCTAGTGTGGAGTGTCTGTATCGACCTGAGATTCGTGATGTCCCGGTAGTTGTAGGCGGTGATGTTGAGGCGCGGCATGGAATTGTATTGGCAAAGAATTATCACGCAAAGCAGTTAGGAGTAAAGACCGGGGAAGCAATTTGGCAGGCAAAACAAAAATGTCCGGGGCTGGTTGTTGTTCCAACGGATTTTAAAAAGTATCTACGGTTTTCCAGGATGGCCAGGGAGATTTATGCTGACTATACCGACCAGATAGAAGCATTCGGAATTGATGAAGCGTGGCTGGATGTATCTGGTTCTAAATACATATCTGGAGATGGCCATGTGCTTGCAGATACTATTCGAAGACGAATGGTAAATGAGCTTGGAATTACTGCATCGGTAGGTGTTTCGTGGAACAAGATTTTTGCAAAATTGGGCAGCGATATGAAAAAGCCCAATGCCACAACGGTTATTAACAAATATAACTATAAAGATCTAGTATGGCCGCTAGCTGTGGGAGAACTCTTATATGTTGGGCGTTCTACTAAACGGAAACTGGAGAATAGGGCAATCTTTACTATTGGTGATTTAGCGAAACGCGATATTAAAGATTTAAAGCTGCTGCTTGGAGTTTGGGGAGAAACGTTGTGGCAGTTTGCGAATGGCCTGGATTCTGCGCCGGTCCGGCAGTCAAGAGAAGAAAGTATAATAAAGTCAGTAGGGAATAGTACTACTACGGCCAGGGATTTAGTTAATAATCAAGATGTTAAGCTAATAATATATGTTCTGGCTGAGAGCGTAGCTGCCAGACTTAGACAACATGGGCTTAAATGTACAACGGTTACTATTAGCATACGCAGCAATGAGCTATTTTCGTTCGAAAGACAGAGCAAGTTAATAACACCAAGCTTTATTTCAAGCGATATTGCTTTAAAGGCAATGGAATTATTTAAAGCTAATTATTTCTGGGATAAACCCATTCGCAGTCTTGGGGTTAGAGGGGCGGATTTGGTGACTGCTGACAATCATATCCAACTCGATCTCTTTAATGGTAATCAGGTAGGCAGAGAAAACTTGGAGCGTGCAATTGATAGCCTTCGCAACCGGTTTGGGGCGTGTTGCATTCAGCGGGGGGCAATGATATTGGATCGCCGCCTTACAGGTTTTAATCCTAAGGATGACCATGTAATTCATCCAGTAAGTCTTTTTAGGTGATAAGTATGGGTAAAGTATTTGTTGAAGTAATCGCCAGGCATAATGCTGACGGGTCTGTTCGCCCACTGAGTTTGAAATGGGAAGATGACCGGGTGTTTGAGATTGATATGGTTACAGATGTACGGCAAGCTGCTTCGCTAAAGGGGGGCGGCGTAGGTATGCGGTACACATGCAAGATAAGCGGGAAGCAGGTATATTTGTTTGATGACGAAGGACGCTGGTTTGTGGAGAAGCGAAAATAGGCAATATCCATAAAATAACTAATGCTTTTAACAATACTTTAGATTATAATATAAACGTCTTTCCTAATATAGTTAACTGGAGGAATTTAGATGAACAGATTTGGACTATTTGGGATGATGTTTCGGTTAGTTTGTTTATTAGTGGTTTTAACGCTTTATCTAGTTATTACGTAGGATCGGATTTAATAAGTTGGCGTAATAAGAAGATTAATTTCGTTAACAGCCTGTAAGATCTATCAGCAGCATAAAAATCCGGGGTCAGTTATAGTCTGACTCCGGATATTTTTATGTACGTTGGAATTTATTAAGGTTGGGGAGCTGGTTGAGGCGGAGCTGGTCTGTGGTGGTGATGATGTGGCGGCTGCGGCTCAGGCGGCGGTGCTTCGTGAGCACTTACTGTGGCAGCAAAGCTCATAACCATTAAGCTCAGCATTAAAGCGGATATTAATTTTTTCATTGTGTGTAACCCCCTTTGTTTATGGTTCTATTGTAACAGTCCAATATTACGGAGAAAACACAAATTTATTGCTATTTGTAAGCAAATAAGAGTCATTTTGTTAGATAATTAGTTTCATTTCTATATCATGAGGAGGTAGCGAGATATATAGTATAGTGCAGGAAAATGCTGGCATGAATAATGCGAATAATATAATTATGTAAGTAAATAAAATTATTGCTTGGCATTTTAAGGAGCGTGATAAATGTATTCTAATTTTTACGCGTTTTTCAAAATTAGAAAGTCAGTCTCATAATAAGAATAAATATCAGAAGGAGAGAAAAATGAATTATCTTGATACCGTTCAAGAGTTGTACAAAACGGCGGCATTATCACCTCAAGCCAGCCTTTGCTGTGTTACGAGTAAAACACGATATTTGCCGGAATTAGTTATTCCCGACGTAATGGAAGAAATGAATTACGGCTGTGGTACTACAGTACATTTTGGTGATTTGAATCCAATGGAGAATATTCTTTATATAGGAGTAGGGGGAGGTTTGGAAGCACTACAGTTTGCTTATTTTACTCGACGGCCTCAAGCAGTTATTGCTGTAGATAAAGTTCCCGAAATGATGGATAAAGCTGCCAATAATTTTAAACTGGCAGCAGAGATTAACCATTGGTTCAAGCCGGATTTCATCAAGCTTATCCAGGGAGATGCATTGGATTTGCCTGTTGAAGACGAAAGTGTTGATGTTGCCGCACAAAATTGTTTGTTTAATATTTTTAAAGAGGGCGACTTAAACCGTGCATTGAGTGAAATGCACCGTGTTTTAAAGCCGGGGGGCAGATTATATATATCTGATCCTATTGCAACAAAGCCTATACCTGAACATTTGCGAAAAGATGAACGATTACGGGCGATGTGTCTTTCCGGGGCTTTGATGTACCAGGAATACGTTGATAAAATAGTGTGTGCTGGTTTTGGCATGATTGAGATAAGAGCAAAACGGCCGTACCGAATTTTAGATAAGCAACGCTACTCACTAAATGAAAACATACTTTTAGAATCAATTGAACTAGTTGCTTATAAAAATCCAATACCAGTAGATGGAGCCTGTGTTTTTATAGGGGAAACTGCTATTTACTATGGGGCTGAAGAAACCTTTGATGATGGAAAAGGCCACCTTATGAAACGCGACATACCACTGGCTGTTTGTCATAAGACGGCGGAAAATTTGCGGGCGCTTAATCGAAACGATATATTTGTTACAGAAGCCACGTATCACTATAACGGTGGTGGTTGTTGTTAAATGGATAACAAAAAATATGTAGCTGAGTTTATAGGAACTTTTTTCTGTTATTTGCGGGAACCGGAGCGATAATTATTAATCAGCTTTCTCATGATGCACTCGGTCATAGCGGTGTCTCGCTAGTGTTCGGTTTAATTATTGTAGTAATGATATATGCCTGTGGACATATATCCGGTGCTCACTTTAATCCTGCGGTCACAGTAGCTTTTTTTACAGCGGGAAAGTTTAACAAAGCATTGGTTGTCCCATACATAGTTAGCCAAATATTAGGCGGTTTGTGTGCAAGTGTGCTTTTATGGGCGATGTTTGGCAACCAATGTGATTTAGGAGCGACGTTGCCGTATCATTTATAGTTGAATATATTTTTACCTTCTTACTTATGTTCGTTATAATGGGGGTAGCTACAGACGCAAGAGCCGAGAGAAGTTTTGCTGGTATTGCTATAGGATTAACGGTTTTCATCGGAGCTGAAGTTGTTGGACCTGTATCAGGCGGCTCATTTAACCCTGCGCGTTCGATAGCTCCGGCCCTGGTTTCCGGTAATTTAGATCATCTGTGGTTGTATATTATAGCACCGATATTAGGCGCGGCTTGCGTTGCGTTACTCTATAACTTACTCGGCAATGTTGCAGAGAATCCTGTAGTACAACAGTCTACTACAAAAGAAATCCTTGAAGAGTCAAAAGTTATTAATTAACTCTTTTTAAAGTCTATTTAAGAATTATATTGGAGTATCGCTGTCGATAGGTTAACGGCGTAATAATAGTATAACTACTCACCGGACCGGGTCAGGGGCTTCTTTATTTGTCTCAAAATCTTCACACGAATGTCGCACTTCTGCCAAAATAGCATAGTATAATAAGCACATAAAACAACGACGGGCATAGTACTTTCGTTGATTTTACTACTATGTCCGTCGATGATATATTTAGAATCAGGCCCTTACCTAATGGTTGGGGATTTTTTATATGGGCTGAAATGCTGACAACGTAAAAAGGCCAGGAGACGCTATTGCGCGTTCTCCTGGCCTATAATGTTAGAGGATTTACCTGTCATGGGGGTCATCCCTGTCATGGGGAACTGGTTGGTGCGGGGCTGGTTCGTGGTGATGATGACGATGTGGTGGTGGTGGCGCGTCGCAAGGCCCTTCATGAGCACTTACCGTAGCAGCGAAACTCATAACCATCAAACCCAGAATTAATGCTGATAGTTTCTTTTTCATAATGTGCACCCTCCTTTATTTTATGATCCTATTGTACTGAACTAATGTTACGATAAACTTACGAAATTATTACTGTTTGTAATCAAATAAGACGCAATTTGTTAGACAATTAGTTTCATTTCTATATCATTTTTGACAATAATATCCATATTGCGCAGTATATGTTGTGATGATCAAGCAGTAGTACAGGCTGTTGCCATAGGTGAACTGGAAGTACGTTCAAAATGATATAAGATAGCAGGAACGTTATTGTTTTGGCGATTTACCCTTAGAAAAAGCGCTTGCGTGGTCTTGGGTTAAGTGTCGAAGCCTTTTATTTGCAAGGCTTCAAGACTTTTGCAAGCTTATACTTTCTAATAGATGAAGAAAAAACTCCGCTAGGCACATTGAGCGCTTGACGGAGTTTTAAGTTAAATGTCAGGAAAGCCATCAATTATTCGGCGTACTTTTTCTTTGGCAGAAATAACTGATAAGGGAATAATACAGGGGTATTGTTAAAAACAAAACCCAGGCTGGATGCCAGGCACTATAAAGAAAACCCAGGCTGAGATATATGGCGGTGACCAGAACTGGATAGGGCAGTAACTTCCAGCTTTTATGCTGAATAGCTGAAGCAATGCCGCCGCTTAAGGGAATGAGCAGGAAAATAAGCCAAGTGGGGTGCCAGATATTATATAATACCCCAATAGATACATAGATAAAGACGGCAATCAGGGCAACGGGAAAATGAGCAGCGTGATGGTGGTTATGCTTGAATTTTTCCCGAGCTTCTTGAAAAGTATATTCTTGCCCGTTGATTGAGACGTGGGCGGTGTCTTTAATATGCACATTTTCCTGTTTGGCAAAATCGGTAGCATAGATTCCGTTCCGGCCGATATAGAGTTCACCATCGTTGCCTTTTAGATGGATGCCGCTGAATTTGTGCGGATTATCTTTTTCGCTTGTCGGCTCGGCAGTATCTGAGTTATTGGTAGCCGATTCATTGGATGTGGTAGGATCTGCTTCGCAAGACAGCAATTCATCGAGTGATATTTTGTAGATCTTTGCCAATAATATTAAATTGTCGGTATCTGGTGAGGCTTCGGCTCGTTCCCATTTACTTACAGCCTGGCGGCTGATGCCGAGCTTTTCGGCCAAGGCTTCTTGGGACAGACCGCTATTTTTTCGTAAATTAACTAAGCGGTTGGCAATTTCAATATTCATCAGGTATTGCTCCTTTTTTTCTGATGTAGATCATGAACTTCTGCAAGTCATATTCTGGCTCTTATTATAGAAAAAACGTGGTGGTTGCACTATACATTCTGCTTTTCGTTTGCCGCAACTATTGGTTGCAACGACCGGAAAACACCCCTATAATAGGTTGCGAGAAAGTTTGCGAATTAACAGTTGCTGGCGATCCACTAGAAACAATATGGGGAAATTATCGAATGTATATATTTGTACCCTAGAGTATAATATATACCATTATGTCCTTAGAATCCTGCACCTTTTGCACGACTTCGCGCCATTCATCCGAAGATAAATAGACTTGACCAGACTCTACAACGTAAGCGGGAACACGAAAAATTAACGGTATTGCCAAAGCTGGCCACTGATAAAACACCGGCATAAGCGGCAATAGATATACGGTCGAAGTTAATAATAGGAAGGGCTTGATCTAGAAATAAGGATTTGTTTACATTTGCTTTCATTAATAATAGGCTCCTAAACATCAGATATTTATGTAAATAGAATGACAGAATATATTAGCTGATATCCTTTAACGAGAGTTATAATTAGATTCTTTACATGTGAGCACCTGGTCTAATCCTAATTTCGGTATAATGAAAGATGATATGAGTGGACTGTTTTCTATAAATGACGCGATGATGACACAATATACGTTGAAGCAGGAAATTATTAATAGAACAGGGCGGAGATAACAGGCATAACACTTGAAACTTATATCTGATCAAAAAAAGAAGCGGCTACTACAATGTGTAGAGCCGCTTCTTTTGCCTGGTGTAGATTTTATTTATCTTGTTATAGCCTGTAAGACTCCGTCCTTTTAGGGCCGGAGATAACAACCCGAAATTATATTTAATTCACGCTATAGAAGTGTATATGAATGCTGGTTCTACTCCTGGCTGACCGTCATTATGATTGCTCCGGTATATGTTGTACCGGCGACGATTGATGTGGTGGTGCCGTCGACTGTCATGGTGACGGTGTAGCCATCGGGAGCGGTGATCGTTGCGCCAGAGCTAACCGTAAGTGAGGTAAGATAAGAGGTGGCAGTCACCGTCCACTCGGAGCTGGAATCTAAAACGACGATGGCGCCGTTATTGATTGCTGCCCGCGGGGTATTGGTAACCTCACCCAGTTCCATATATTCCGAATGACCGATAATGGCAACTCGGTGATGAGCTTCGGTTGACGAAATTACGCCAGTGAGCTTGGCGTTGGTGAGTGTAACTACCATGTTTTGCTCGGCGACGCTGGTGGTGTCCGCCTGGGTCCAGCCTACCGAGTTGTAACAGTCGCCTGTCAAGGTGATGTTAGTGAGGTTTAGTGCCGCGGCGTCGGTCGTAGAAGTAAGATCAAAGGACGAATCCGCCGTAGGCGTATTGGTAGTTCCATAATACGGATCAACATACGTTTTAACTTCGTACGCATAGCTGGGCGCTCCGGGGTCGTCGTCGTCCATCACATCCAGGATGATCCCGTTCTGGGGGTTAATCTGGGCACCGGCGGAACCGTCGATGGTGATGGTGATGGCCTTGGAGGTCTTGGCAAGGAAGGTTGTTTCCTCTGTGTTGATCTGTGTGCCGCCGGATACATTTACTGTGCCGCCGGAACTGTGCCACATTACGCCGAAACGGTCCGAGTTGATAATCGTCGGTTTCTGGGGACTGGCAAGAAGCTCCTGGGCAGTCAGACCGAGGGGCACGCTGGTGTTAAGTGCCGCGACGTTCGCGGGTGAGCTGTCGTCGAAATAGACATAGCCGCCATTGTTGATGACCGCGTAGCTGCCCACGTTGATTTCACAGCCATAAAGATATTCGTAGGGATTGCCATCGGCATAGGTGCCGTATCCCTCATTGCCTGAGGTGATAGAAATCTTGCTGTTGATCGCGGTGAGTGTCTGATTGGAACCGGAATCGGTGGATAGAACTCCCCAGCCGTCAGATGTAATGCTGGAATTAATATAGGCTGCTTTAGTGTTGGCGTCTAGTATATTGGTGGCACGAACATTGCCGGAATCGTCAATTCCCAGCATCCAGGGTACCGTCCTCATATTGGCCGGATAGGCGAATGATGTGTAATCGGAAGGAAGCGTTCCGTTTTTAGTATAGATGGTGGAATTCTTGACGATCACATTGCTTCCACCAGCAGCAATTACCGCGGTGCGGACCGCTCCCTTGTTAGCGATGTCGACGTTGTTCAGAACTAACGTAGTGTCGGTTCCTGTGCCCATAACGGCAGCGCCCTCGCCCACAAAATCACTGCGTCCATTGCCGTCCATCCTAATTTGGACGTTATCGATTGAGTAGCTTCCTCCTGCTGCAAAGATGCCATTGAAGTTTTCTCCTGTCGAGGCGATTGTGAAATCTTTCAGCGAAGAAGCAGTCGGCGTTTTGCCGACGATAGCCTGAAGGACGGATAGATCTTCTTCTATGCCGTCCTCATCGAGATAGAGGGCCTCACGAAACGGGAATGTCAGAGTGGAAAACGTCTGCGGATTGGCCTCCGAAACCGTAAGCACGATGTAACCTTGATAGATGCCGGGAACGAATACATTGTCTACCCCAAGTGTTGTTTTAAGTTTTTGCCCTGTTTCTACCCCGTCGACTGTCAGGGTTAGGCTGCAGCCATCAGGAGCCACTAGATTGCCGCCCGGTTTGATAATCAGTTCAGAGAGATATGTCGTTTCGCTGATTGTAACCGTGGTATGGGGGGGAACTGTTAATGAATTCGAACTTGAGTAAACCATTTAAAAATCCTCCTTATATTTATCTACCCAAGCAAAACAAAAGGACTTAGCATTTAACTAAGCCTTAAAAACAACAAAGATATTTGATTTTGGAAAATTTTTCATGATACTATTTTATCATATAGGTTAATGGTAAAAGTATCATTATTGTATCGGTGTAAACGAGGTTATGTTTTATCTAGTTAACAGTCTGTAAGACTCACTTATAATTTTGTGCTGGAAGATTAAGATTCCTCCCAGCCTACTGTGAGAAAGACATCAGTACTGGTTGTTGCCAGTGGTTCGGCAGAGATTGTTATGATATCTCCTGGAGTCATTACAAATTGCATGGACTCCAATTCGATGAAAGCAGAATCTGAGCTACTGAACATAAAAGAATAAAGGTTGGTTCCGCCAGTAGCTACTGTTGATGAAGTATCATACTGGGCGACGCTGGACGTGGCAGCTACACTAGTCCAAGAAGGACTATCTAACGTTGCATTTTTTAAAAAGTTTAAACTTACAGGGTAGCCACTTTCAACAGCGACAGAAAAATTCTCTAGAGTACAGGTTTTTCCGTTCGTTACACTGGCAAAGGTGGTTGCATTTTGGACGCTTAAAATAGGAGTGGCGGTTGTAACACCGATTACACTGGCGGATACGTGTTCATGAATTTCGGGAAGATATTCTGATTCTGTTCCTTCGGTAAACGCGCTAGCGGAAGATGTATAAAGGGAAATTGCACTGGTAGTCGATAAATTAGCAACCTGGGCGATTAACGGCAAGTTGACGTGATAAATAGCGGGGTATAGATCGCTATTGGCATCCTCGATAGTGTGAACAAGAATCCACGTTCCTCCGACTGGATCTTGGATATAGAAACTTATTAGGCCGACGCGGCTGGCAGGAAAAGTGATCTGATATGCATTTAGTGTTGTCGGAACAATTGTATCGGCAAAATTTTGTCCCTCGACTGATTGACTCCAGTCTGCTTTTGCTGTCCAGGTATCTGAGTTGTTTTGTCTTTGGAGAATGCCCCAATCTGTGCCATTATAGCCGAAGAAAAAGCCGTTATAAGCATCGCCTAAGCCGATAAGTTGAGTGGTGCCAGCCTGGCCGGCGGTAAAGGCGGCGGTGAATCGTACCACAACCCCAAGGCCGGAAATTGCCGCAAGGTTTCTAATGGATGTTATTTGGGCTGAAGAACTAGTTGTTGCAGTGGTGGTTGACAGAACGGCAGTGCTATCTGCCCAGTCTACGGAACCACCATTGGAGGTTGTTGTGCTAACGATTAATGGGTTGATATTGTATTCGAATTTCCATCCGAGTAGTGGGGTGAGTATTGTCGAACGTACATCGCCCATGACAGTAAGCGCAGTTGTCATCGTATTTCCTCCGTAAAATATTTTTGGATACCAAAGAGGCAAGAAAGATTACAGCTCTAACCATAGTAAACCGAGGGCTGTTGTACTTTGATTGCTTGTGTTATTGAATATCACAATTGTAAAATTGTAACCCGGCGGGACAATATACGAGCCGCCAAGATTAATGATTATTGATGCTCCTGTATTTTGAATGAGAGTTGCAATAGATGTTGGTGAGCCTGACAATGGAGTAGTACTTTTGACTAGATAACCGGCGGTACATTCGCTGGTGTTGGAAGATCCAAAGTTCGTATTATGGGTTGTTAGGCTGGTGGCCGTTGAGTTTAGGGAAGCATTGGCATAAATGTCGGCTTGGATATAGTTAGAACTTGATGAACTTAGGGCAGTTGTATACCCGGAAGCTTGCATTAAATAGACGTTTTTTGTTGAGGTGGAGGGGTTTGTGAGTTGTAAGGCCAGGTAGCCTTTGGCAAGAGTATTGAGCGCAGGTGTTGACAAGGTATAGAACAAGCCTTTACTGGCAGAGTTTGATAAGGTTATATCTGATATATATACAGGTTCTTTGGCACTGGAAATGATTTTGAAATTGGGGCGCAGTATAGCGTGGTCTATCAAGATATCATCGTTTGACACTATTTCACCTTCTTTTTAGGAGAGTTTCCTATACTAATAGGCAAGATATTATGCTATATCTTATGTTAAATCATATCTAACGGTGAACAATGGCTTGATTTTTGGCAACATGAAAAAGCCTGGGGTACAGGCTCCTGAATTTTAATGGAAATAGAAAGAAGTTATGGATGTTCATAAAAGATAGGAATTATACTTACTTGCTTTTTCAGTTTATATTATAGATAGCACATAATCCAGATTATATCCTTGGGAGGAAGAATATCCATGACATTGGAACAGGTAAAAATATTTTTAGCGGCCGCTAAAAATATGAACTTTACAAAAACAGCAGAAGAAAACTATACGACACAACCGACGATAAGTCGCCAGATTGGGTGGTTAGAGGAAGAGTGGGGAATTCAACTTTTTGTGAGGCGAAAAAAGGAACTTCGACTAACACCGGAAGGCGCTGTTATGTTAGAAAAGTGCAGCAGGATGGTGGAACTTCTGGAGAGAGGTTTACAGGAGGCCAAAGAGGTTGCAAAGGGGACTACGGGTTCGGTGCGTCTGGGATTTTTAGAAATAATGGATGTAGAAAAATTGATTATGACGGCAATAGATAAAATGAATTGTTATTACCCCAATATAAAAATTGAAATTGAAAAGCGCTCATTTGGCGAACTGCGAAAGCGTTTAGATAGTGGCGATTTAGATATCATTTTTACATTAAACTTTGAAGAAAAGTATTTAACTGATGCGGTTATCGAAGATTATGGACAATTGAAGGCGTTGTTTATTTTTTCGGACAGACATCCGCTTTTTTCAAAAGAAAAATTGAATGTTAATGATTTTTCAAATGTCTGTTTTCTTTTGCCAGCTTCTTATGATTCACCAGGACGGGAAGAGGAATTGAAAAATATTTTTACCAGACTAGGATTAGAGTGTAATGAAATTATGTTTCTCCCCAATATGGAATCGTTATTTTTAAATGTTCGTGCAGGTAAAGGGGTAGCTCTATTGGATTCGAGTGTTAGAGAGATATTCGGAAAGAATTTTAGGCATTTTGAATTGCCGCGGGATATAGGGACCTTGTCGTTAATCGCGGCTTGGAAAAAGGAAAATTTAAATCCTACTATTCCGATATTTGTTAATTCAATGGTTCCTTTTAATGAGTAAATTTAGAGACTATACAATATCTGTATTAATACATACAAGATGATCATTTCTAACCTCCGAAATAGGTTGCTATAATTGTATTAATAGTAAGACTATTGGATGCAGTTAAACAATTGGGGGAATAGAAGATGGAAGGTATAGTTAAGAGCGTCGATATAAAATTAAATGTACAGCTTGTTTATGTGGCATTGATCCATGAATATGCATATGAAGGTCCTTGTCGTTTTGGCCCGCCTGAAGCGCTAACAAAAGAGTTTGATCAAATGAATCAGGCCGAAATTTTTAAAGCCTGGTCAAAGGGGATTGGCGGAGCGTTTGGGAATGTTCCTGGTATAAATATCATGAAGCCGATTTATATTACAATGTCAGACGAGTTTTTTGTAGAAGAGAATGAAGTTAACAAGTTAACAGAGCATATGCAAGAAACGGATATTTATATTTTTACAGGGATGCGCTGTGAAGGTTTTGCAAAAGAATTCGGTATGCGGTTTCATGTTCCGGTTGCTTGTGAAGGTATGTTTGCTTCTACGATATTGAATGCTGCGCTTTCGGCAAGAGGGTTTGAGTCTTATGCGTTTTTGGATGTACCGGACGGGATTCGGTTGCTACGGGCGCTTCGGACAAGAAAAGCGCTAAGAAATACAAGGATTTTGGCAACGACGCGTAATAATTCACAGTATTCATTAGGCGGGCAGGATGCATTATTAAGCAATGATGAAGCAGCTAAACGATTAGGCGTTAAATTTAATTATTTTAGTGTCCATGAGTTTCTGGACATGATGCATGAAAACGAGAATAGCAATAATTATACATTGCCAGGCAGGGCGGTATATAATCTCACGAATGCAGATATGGTGGGAGTAAACGAAATTGTTGATGCGGTAATGAAAGATTCTTTAGAAACCGATGTAAAGCGAGAGTATATTGTTAATTCGGTAAAAGCAACTGTACTTGCCAAAAAACTAATGGCCCATTTCCAGTGTAATGCATTTACCGCACCGTGTCCGGATGTCTGTGCAACGAGAAGAATGAATCAGGAACAGTTTACATTTTGTTTTACCCACTCTTTATTAAATGAACAAGGAATCCCATCTGCCTGTGAATATGATTTGATTGGCGTGCTGTCTATTGCTACGCTTGCGAATATTGCAGGTAAGGCGCCTTATCAGGGGAATACACAACCTTGCGTGTATCATGAGGGAAAAGTGGAAGGTGAATTTGTTGGGATCTCGTATATCCCGGAAATGGATAAAACTCCTAATATTTATTATACCGGGCATGCGACTCCGAATAGATTAATGCATGGCTTTAATGAAAAGGCCAGTACTTATGCCTTACGTCCCTTTACCCATAGTGGATGGGGTGCTACTATGCGGATTGATTTTAATCAGTTTAAGGGCGAAGATATTACGCTTATGCGATTTAATCCGCAATGCAATAAGATTTTAGTGGCAAAGGGTACTTGTATTGGGGGCTTTGGCTATAATGCAACCGGATGCAGTGAAGGTCTTTATTTTGAGGTAGCGGATAAATATGATTATTTCCATAAACAGGCCGAGTTTGGGTTACATATGCCGATGGTGTTCGGCGATCATATTGCTGATATAAAAATGCTTGGTAAAGTTCTGAAGATGGATGTTGTTATAGCCTGATATATGCGGCAAAATATTAAAAATAGAATTATCGGCGGCAAGAAAAAAGCGGCTTGGTTTGTGGATTATGTTTTTGCGAAGAAAAAGCTTAGCTTAAAAGAATTTCAGGAAATTTTCCATGCTTATATGTGTTCTAAGTTTTTATTGGAAAGTAGTGAAATAAAAACCGATAACTTTTATGAGATTTGTCAAATCAGTGTAGAAAAGGTCTCGAAGCTGCCCAAGGGAGCTTTAGATGCAGCAGAAGCTGCGTCTAAGTGCGGCGGAGCAACGAGTGCAATGAATAAGAAGGTTTTGTTCATTTTGGCGGTAAATCAGGAATTTAAAATTGCAATTACGGCAGAAGAGTCCGTTCAAATCGAATCGTTCAATCAATTAACCGAACTAGTATATGAAAAGCTTTATGTAAAAGGGTAGGAGTCTAGAAGTGTTGGATATCGGAAAACTTCGGAATGACTTTCCTATACTTAAGACGCAGGTGCATGGTAAGCCGCTTATCTATTTGGATAATGCGGCTACTTTGCAAATGCCATCTGTAGTTATGGAAACTTTAGAAAGCCATTACCTGATGCAGAATAGCAATGTGCACAGAGGGGGACATTTATTAAGTGAAATGTCTACTGCCGCATATGAAAAGGCACGAGAGAAAGTTGCAAAATTTATATGTGTTAAAGATAGTCAGCAAATTGTTTTTACTTCCGGAACGACAGCTGCTATTAATATGGTTGCTTATATGCTGGCTGAATTTGGGCTGCAATCGGAAGACGAGATTTTAATTACCGAGATGGAGCACCATGCCAATATATTAATATGGCAGCATATTTCAAAAGTGACAGGTTGTACTTTAAAATATATTAATATTGAAAAAAACGGCTGTTTGGATATGGACAGTTTGCAAAAGTCAGTTAATATAAATACAAAAATAGTGGCATTGACGCAACTTTCTAATGTGACGGGGATTGAGAATCCTATAAAAGAAATAATTTCATATATCCGAGAGTACAGCAATGCGGTTATTTTGATAGATGGCGCTCAAGGAATTGTTCATTGTGATACAGATATGGAACAGTTGGATTGTGACTTTTATTGCTTTTCTGGGCATAAGCTGGGGGGACCTACTGGAATTGGGGTATTATATATGAAAGAAAACTGGCTGCGACAGTTAAAACCAGTTTTTTTTGGCGGGGGAACGGTGTATGAGGTTTCTCTGGAGAGTAAAAAGCTTTATGATACTGTCGAAAGATTTGAGCCGGGGACACCAAATTATGCGGGGGCGATTGGATTAGGCGCGGCAATTGATTACTGGGAAGCTGTTTCTAAAAGCGATTTGGTTATCTATGAACAGGCGTTGATGGTATATTTGGAAGAAAAATTAAAAGCTGTCGGTCAGGTGCAGATACTTGGAAAGGCGGCGGAACGAAAAGGGGCATTAGCATTTGAGATTGCGGGAATTTCGGCCTATGATTTTTGCCGTTTTCTGGATTTGTTTGGAATTGCCGCCAGAAGTGGGTATCATTGTGCTCAACCGTATATTAATGCTTTAGGCTTTAACAAAGTGACTAGAATATCACCTGCTATTTATAATACGAGACAAGAGATAGATAAATTAGTGGAAGCCATGGTAGAGATTATCAAAGTTTTCGAGAGGAATAGTAATAATGACGATGCAGGGAGTCGAAGAGGACATTTTACAAGATTTAAAAGAACTAGCAGATTTGATTAGCCAGTATACATATCTTATAGAATGTGCAGGGGAAGCAGTAACTTATCCCCCAGAGTATTTGACAGATGAGTACCTTGTTCCGGAATGCCAGGCAAAGACATGGATTTATGTTAAAAAGGAACAAGGCAGAGTTTTTCTTTTTGCGGAAAGCGAGTCGCTTTTGGTGAAAGGGGCACTGGCTTTATTGCAAGAAATTTATTATGGAAGAAGTGAAGCAGAAGTTCGGCACTATACCTGCGGACTTCTTCGGTATGAAGGTTTTTATAAGCATTTTACGCAAGAACAGTTGCGGGGGTTGAAATATATATTTAAGCAAATAGGCCATGGTTACTAATTAGACAATATTTGAACAGGCTCGTCTTTATATTTTGCGGGGTATGTCACATTTTTCTCGCTATAACAATACTGTGTATTCCAATTACTGGAGCAAATATTTCTCCTTTTTCATTCCTAAAGTATTTTTCTCCTAATCTATTGGAATCAAATTCATCAACTAATTCAAATTTGTATTTTAATAAAAATTGTTCTATTTGGCCCTTCTCAATTCCAAAAGTCAAATTTTCACCTATCTTTGCAGCACCTTGATAGATTCTTTCCTCAGCTTTATGAGTAGTTTCTTGTCTGATTACTGAAGAGTATATATAATCAAAGACAATCATGCTATCTTTCCCGGAATATTCACTTATTTGATTAAAGGTAGTATTAATGGTTTCTTGATCAAGATAATATGTTAAGCCTTCCAGAATATAAAGAGAAGTCATTTCTTTTTTGAACCCAACCGCGTCTAATTTTTGAGGTAAGGATTCATCGGTAAAATCAGCAGGGATAAACTTTAGGTTGGAAGGTAATTTAATTTTTTTCCCTCTGAGCCTGTTTATTTTAGCATTTTGGGTTATTGGAGCATCGAGTTCAAATATAGTAGCATGACTCAATTCATTATTAAAACGGATTGCACGAGAATCAAATCCAGCACCTAATATTAATATCTGCTGGAATTTACTGGAATGGTTTTTAACAAATTCATCAATTAATTTTGTGCGTGAAATAAGATATTCATAGCCTCCGCCTTTCGAAGCAAATTTGCTTGCGAAGTTTGGGAAATGCTTTACTATAAATACAAAGTATGGGGACATAAAGATAGGAGCCAGATAATCTTCACTTTTGTAATATCTATCTTTTGAATAATATGATAAAGCGCGCGCTCCACAAGTCAATTGTGCAGTTTTGGATACCTGCACTTTAATTCTTTTGCTCATTATTATCAATTCCCTTCGTTCATTCTAAGTAACAATTCTTCCTCCTCAATTCCTTTGGTACAACTACCACGGAAGGTATTTCCAATAGACACTTTCCGTGAATTTATTATACTATACGTTATTTTGGAAGAAATATTAAATCGGGCAGAGTTTACGAAGACAAAAAAACAACCTTATTCCCATGTTTTTATGGGGGTAAGGTTGTTTTAGCTATATAGCTTTAATTGGGTTAGGTGGAGGCAGGGGGATAACCGTGCCATTTTTCTCCTTCAGCATCGATGGGGATATTTCGAGCAAGCATTTGTTTTCGGCTCCAACTGTATATGTCATCCATTAAATGAATTAGTGATTCTCCGGCCGGGGTCAATTGATATTCTACGCGGATAGGAATTTCAGGATAGACTTTGCGGGTAATTAGTCCTTCAGCTTCCAAGTCTTTTAACGCTTGGCTGAGCATTTTTTCAGTAATTGAATGGACTTTTTTAAAGGTACAGAAGCGAGCCGTTTTTTCGATATATATTGCGCGAAGGATAAGCGGCTTCCACTTGCCGCCAAAACAATGGGAGGCATAATCATATGGGTTCATATATCGACTCCCCCTATATGTTGAGAAATATTACTGTATAGAATATATCATAAATGAAATAAGCCTACAATAATATACGTACTATACAATAAAAGCAATCGCGATGAAAATATTGAGACTGGCGCTAAATGAGTTAAGCGATGGTCAATAAAAAGCAATTACTAAGTTGAAATGTCATATCATAAATGAAATAACCCTACAATAAAGTGCGTACTTCACAACGAAAATCGTTCATGCTACCATAAGTACGAAAGGTAATAGATTATTTAGAAAACTCAGATGACTAGGAGGAAAATGTTATGAAGGAATACCCGAACTTATTTAGTCCTATAAAAATCGGCCCTGTTATTTTCAAGAACAGACTTGTGATGTCGCCGTTGACAAGTGACAACTGTGTGGTGGACAACCGACCGTCGGAACAAAGTATTGCTTTTCATGCAGCCCGCGCAAGAGGGGGATTTGCTCAGATAACGGTTGGTGAAGTGGATGTGGATACCGAGTTTGCCTGCCGGGCAGGCGATGCTTTTAATATTATTTCCGATCCAAACCCTAAATATTGGCATTCGGGAGCTTTCTATGAATTAACAATGGCAATCAGAGAACATGGGGCAATTGCCTCAATTGAGATTAATCATGCCGGAGAAGCGAATCATCCGAAAAATATCCCCGGACACAGAAATCCGATTGGTCCCACAGGTCACGTCCGGGAAGACGGCATTGTTATAGATGAAATGGATGAAACGATGATGAATCAGGTAGCCGACAATTTTGCCAAGGCCGCTAAGTATGTAAAGCTTGTCGGGTTTAATATGTGTATGGTTCATGGCGGACATGGCTGGCTGTTGGGCCAGTTCCTTTCTCCGCTGACAAACAAAAGAACGGACAAGTACGGTGGCAGCCGGGAGAACCGCGCTCGTTTCCCACTAATGGTTATTGACAGAATCAGGCAAGCGGTTGGCAAAGATTTTCTTATTGAATATCGGGTTAGCGGCGAGGAACTGGTTGATGGCGGCTTAACTATTGATGATGTCGTAGACTTTGCCAAAAGGATTGAGCATAAAGTCGATATCATTCATGTATCGGTTGGAATTTATCATTTGCATGTGGAGTCGCGGACTTTTTCGTCGATGTATCATCCGCACGGCTGTAATGTTCATTTGGCTGCGGCGATTAAAAAAGCTGTTAGTACTCCGGTAACTGTAGTAGGCGGTATTAATGACCCGGTGATGGCTGAGCAGATCATCGCCGAAGGAAAAGCCGATTTCGTAGCTTTGGGCAGGCAGGCGCTGGCGGACCCTGAATTTCCGAATAAGGCCCTTACGGGACGTACCGATGAAATTGCCCCCTGTCTGCGCTGCGGTTGTTTTAGTCCGATGCCGCAAGAGGAAGGGGAGATAACGCCGCCGCATACCTTCCAATGTACCGTAAATCCGGTAACAAGTAAGGAATTTCGCATGCAGTTGGAACCGCCGGCCAAGACTTCGAAGACGGTTATGGTTGTGGGGGGAGGCCCTGGCGGAATGTACGCGGCGATTACGGCGGCGGAACGCGGCCACAAGGTCACCTTGCTGGAGAAAACTGATTCGTTGGGCGGATTTCTAAAGTTTACGGATCATGATACTTACAAGGATGATTTGCGGCGATATAAGAACTCGCTTATTACCAGGGTTAACAAGCTTAATATCAATGTCAGGTTAAATACGGAGGCAACGGCTGAATTAGTAGGACGGGAAAATCCGGATGCGCTGATTGTTGCGATAGGCTCTCAGCCTATTGTGCCGAATATTCCGGGGATCTCCGGACCAAACGTAATGTACGCGCTTGATGTATATCAGGAACCTGAAAAGATTGGGAAAAATGTCATAATGATTGGCGGAGGCCTGGTAGGCTGCGAGACCGGACTGCATCTGGCAGCTCTCGGTAAATCGGTTACGCTGGTAGAAATGATGGATAAATTGTCGCCTGACGCTACTGAAAGTCATCGAATCGCAGTGCTTGGAATGATGGAAGGGACGGTAACTGCGAGGACGGAAACAAAATGTATCGGAATTACGCCTGCCGGAATTAACGTTGTTGACAAGAATGGGCAGGAAGAATTTATTGCAGCAGATACTGTTGTTTATGCTGTCGGTATGAGGGCTCATTCGGATGAAGCCTTCCGCTTATGTGCGGCGGCTCCAAAACAATATTTCTTTATCGGTGACTGCATAAGTCCCCGCAAGGTGAAGCAAGCCGTGCATGAAGGGTATCATGCCGCCATGGACGTCTAAGAGCTGGCCGACTTGCATGAAGGATATCTGCCCCAGGGAAAAGCAGTAATTACGAAAAGCCAAAAAATTTTATCATACAAGTTCAAATTATAACTATGTTTTTAACTTTAGTATTTAATGGTGCCACGAGTAGAAATTTAACAAGTTTCATTGTTGCTATTATAATTTGAAGGAGGAAGAATAGTATGATTCAATCTGGTGTTTTTCCGCGATTCAGGTGGGTTGTTCTGGCAGTGCTTTGCATTGTGACGGCAGGGTCGGCAATGGTAATGATTTCTCCCGCCCCGTTAATTGGGGTGATTGCTCAAGCTACAGGGCTCAGTCTGGGTGAGGTAGCAGGCATTACAATGGGTACGTTTAACCTGTTTATGGCGATATCGGCTCTTATAGGTGGCTTTTTAATAGACCGGTTCGGGGTTATCCGGGTATGGTTGGTGGCAATAGTTTTGCTGTTCTTAGGGGCTGTTTTGGTACCTTATGTGGGGGAGTCGGTTTTCGGAATGACTGTTATTCGCGCGATGGTTGGGTGTGGCACCGGGCCAATTATGGCCTCGGCGGTCTCAATAGCCGCTCAATGGTTTCCCATGTCTGAACGGGGGATTGTTACCGGAGTTCAGGGTTTCTCGGTTTCGCTGGGGATTGCTCTTGGGTTTGTGGTTGTTCCAGGAACACTTCAGTCAACAGGCAGTTGGCAAGCGGCTTTAGCCTGGATGAGTGTGACGATGGTTGTTGCCTTTATATTTACCCTAGTTATTGTTTTTGGACCAAAGGCACCGACTACATTTCAGGCGATGTCCGCGATGGCCGATTCTAAAGCTGGCAGCAGCGCTGATTTCAAACGGTCATTACTGATGGCAGCTACTTGGGCGGGAATCGCCTGTGCCTTTTTAAATTCATGGGAATTTCAAGCCTTTAATGATCTGACGCCTTCTTATTTGGCGGTAGAGCCGCCGGTTGGTATCGGCTTTGGGCCTATGGGAGCAGGAAAATTTATGCTGTTGGCTCAAATCGCCTATATGATCGGGTCTATACTGAGCGGTATTATTGGTGAAAAGGTGTTCGGTGGCCGGGCTAAGCCGATGGTGATGATAGGAGCATTGGTAAGTGCATTATGCTGTTTCGCACTTAAGTTTTCCGGTGTATATACAAATGATTCGGTGCTTTTGTTGGCCTTGATCATATTTGGGTTCTTTGCTTCGATTGTCAATCCGCAGGTAAACGCGTTTATCGCGAAAAACTATCCGGAGCATATTACCGGCAAGGTGGCGGGACTAACCATGGCGCTATGTGGTTTTGGCGCTACCATTGGTGTGGCGGCAGGGGCTTTTGCTCTGCATGCGACAGGGCTCTACCAGATGTCAATCAACATAGTAGTTCTTGTGGGCATTATCGGGTGCGTTGTTGGGGTGGCTTTAAATCCGCCTAAGGCGTTTCGGTCTAAGGAATGATATAAGGATGACACTAAAACCAAGGGTAAATATGATATGCTAAAGATAGTAAAAAGTGCATAAAGGTTAAGGTTAACAATAGTGGCAGCATCTTTTGGAGATGCTGCCACTATTGTTAAATGGACTTAATAAAAAGGAGGTGATAAAGATGGCCCAATTTCCAGATATTCAACAGCCGGTATATCCGTTTACCACTAAAATCAAGGACCCGTCATTGCAGTCTGAAATGGAAAACGGTCTGGTTATTTCGCGGGCTAGGTTTACCCGGACGATCCAGACGTTTACTTTGAAATGGACGGCTTTGCCGGTCGCCGATTATGTGACATTGCGTGATTTTTACTGCAATACGGTTTACGGCGGCAGTTTGGCTTTTGATTGGTATTATCCGACTGTTGACAATGATTCGTATTCCGGTCAGCTCTTTTCTGTCCGGTTTACGGGCGGGGACATTAGTTTCGATTTGGCGGGACCGGGATACTACTCCGGTACGCTGACAATCCAGGAGGTATAATATGCTGAATTTATCTGTGGCTGGTATGCTTGAGAAAAGCCAGCTTTCCAGTGATGGGGTATGGCTTTTATTAGTGGAAGTTGAGATTCCTGATTTGGATGAGCCATTGCGGCTGGTACGCAATAACGAGGACATTACCTGGAATGGTTATACCTGGACGGCGTTTAACTTTAAACTCGGTGATATTACCGAAGATAATAAAGGCCGGCCGCAGTCCGTACCATTGCAAATTTCAAACATCACGCAATCGGTTCAAGCCTATGTAGAAGATAATAGCGGGTTGACGGGGCAAACCGTAACCCTCAGGGTGGTCCATTCCCAGCACCTGGACAATACCTCGCCGGAGCTAGAAGAAATTTTTACTGTGCAGTCAACTACCTGTGACAGCAGGTGGGTTACCTTTTATCTTGGCTGTGAAATATCTATTCAACGGCGTTTTCCGGCCCGGCGGGTACTGAAGAGTTTTTGCGCTTGGCGTGACCAGTACAAGGGAATTGAGTGCGGGTATAACGGGTCAATGGCGGAGTGCGACGGCACTCTCCAATCCTGTCGTAACCGTGGCAATTCGTCCCGTTATGGCGGCGAACCGAGTATTCCGGAAGGTGGGCTGTATGCTTAGTATGAAGTTAACATTTACGGATCTCATCGGGGTGCCGTTTGTTGACGGCGGGCGGGACCCGACTGCGGGACTGGATTGTTGGGGCCTGTCTTCAGAAGTTTTCCGGCGCTACGGGGTGGAACTGCCGGACTATAAAATATCCTGTGAAGAGGCCAGTTTGATTGACAGTGAAGTGAAGGAGCAGAAACGATTTTGGCGCAGGTGCGAAGGGAAAATCCCTGTTCCGGCGCTTGTTGTTATCAGGTTTGCTGTCTACTGTGACCATACAGGTGTGTACATTGGCAAAGGGCGGTTTATCCATAACCGCAAGGGCGTAGGGGTTAATATTGATCGGGTTGACAATCCGGCCTGGGCGAAACGCATTGAAGGATTTTATGTACCGGAGGTGATGAAATGATCACAATAACTGTCCTGAAAAACCCGTTTAACTACAGCGAAAAAGAAATTCATACCAATGAATACATTCCCGGCAAGACGGCGTATGAATATGTGCAGCCTTATATTATGGGGCTGGAGGATTATATTGTCAGTATTAACGGCAATGTAGTGGAGGATGACAAAGCTCAGTCAGTGAAAAGTGACGACTGGCTGGCCGTCTGCCCGGTTGTCGGCAAAAGCGGCCGGGACTGGTTTAGGACTATTGGGACGCTGGCATTGGGATACTATGTGAGCGGTTGGGCTGCTACTTGGGGGGGGACTGGAACTGGAACTGCAGCCACGGCGGGGAGTTGGTCGTCTACATTTGGGGGGGCTGCTGGTTTTTGGGCTCATATGGCTGCCGGAGCTATCACCGCTCTTGGCGGCTCTTTACTCAACCATTGGTTCCCGGCAGCTAAAGCAGACACGGTAGAAGTCGACTCGTCATACAACTGGAGCAATGCGGAATCGCAGACCGGCCAGGGTAATGCTTTGGCCGTTACTTATGGCACTATGCGAACAGCGGGGCAGGTGCTGGCCCAGCATGTGTCCAGCGATGATGAGGACCAGTACCTAAGTATTCTGCTGTGCGGCGGTGAAGGGCCGATTGACAGTATCAGCGATATCCGCATCAATGACAATCCCATTTCCTATTATAATGATGTAACGGTTGAAACCCTCTTAGGCACCAACGATCAAGCAGCTATTTCTAATTTTAACGACACCTATGACGATCAGTCGTTAGCCTATGAATTAGACAATGACGACACCTGGCATACCGAGCAAACTGAGGGCGATGCGGTACAAGGGTTGGAGGTTACGCTGTCGTTTCCCTACGGTTTATATTATGTCAATGATGACAGCAGCCTGGGAAATGCGTCAGTTACGGTGGTGATGCAGTATCGTATAGTCGACGCGACGAGTTGGACTGATTTTAGTACCGCTACCATTACGGCGGCGAAAAACACGGCTTTTTTCCGTACTTACCGTCTGGATAATCTTACAGCGGCGCAATACGATGTAAGAGCCAAATGCACCTATAAAAGCGGTACCAGTACCCGGTACTCTACCAAGGTGTACTGGACGCAGCTGTCAAGCATCATGTATGACGATTTTGCCCGTCCGGGCAAGGTGCTTGTCGGCATTAAGGCGCTGGCGACCAGTCAACTGAGCGGGAGTACTCCGGTGATTACCTGGCTGCAGACGCGGGAAAAGGTTTGGGTATGGAATGCCGAAACAAGCGCTTACGAACAACAAGCTGCGACCAATCCGGCCTGGGCCGCCTATGATATTATTCACCGCTGCAGGCAGATTACCAATATTAACACCGGTGCAGCGCAGTATCTTGTCCAAGGGGCCTCGGCCTCAATGGCGTTGTATCAGGATTTTGTCAGCTGGGCGGCGTTTTGCGATGACTATAGCCTCACCTTCAACTATATCTTTGATACGGCGAATGATCTTTGGACTTCGCTGCAAAAGCCGGAAGGAGTCGGCCGGGGCAAGGTAATTATGCGGGGTACCAAGTTCGGCTGCGTCTGTGATGCGCCCGGTGACCCGGTGCAGATGTTCACGGTTGGCAATATAATAACCGATAAATTTAAGGAAACCTTTGTCAGCCTGAAAGATCGGGCCAACGCAATCGAGGTTTCCTTTCCTAATAAAGACAAAGCCTATGAGCGGGAATTCATCACTGTTTATGCCGACAATTATGATGAGGCAAGCGAACCGAACATCACCCAGATTACGATGGATGGTATTACTACCGTTGACCAGGCCTACCGGGAAGCAAAGTACCGGCTACGGCTCAATCAATATTTGGTGCGGACGGTGGAATACAGTGCGGATATTGATGCTATTGCCTGTCAAATTAACGACGTGGTTCTCTTGGCGCATGATGTGCCGCAGTGGGGATTCTCCGGACGGCTGCTTGCGGCAACGGCTACGACACTGCAATTGGATCGCGCAGTAATGCTCGAACCGGATACTTCCTATGTTATAGCACTTCAGATAACCAATACGGCGGCGACTACGATTGATGAAGTTCAAAGTATTGTTACTGTTGTTGTAGAAGGGGTAACGGAGGAAACCACTACCGATACCATTACCCTTACAAGTACATTAGCAACTGTGCCTATCAAATGGGATTTGTACAGTTTCGGTAAAACAAGCAAGGTGCTTAAACCGTTTCGGGTTCTAAACATCAGTCGGGATCAGGACCTAAAACGCAAGATTACCTGCCTGGAATATATTGAGGAGGTATATACCGAGGCAACAGATGTACCGGAAATCAACTACAGCGAACTGGATACAATGGTTGAGGTCAGCAGTGTAAGCGTTGCCGAGGAAACTTACCGGCAAAAAGACGGTACAATGATTTCTGATCTCAATATTGCCTGGATTATCCCGCGCACGACTACAACTGTGATCAGCGGCTATAAAGTGTTGTATAGCATAGACGCTGGTTCGACTTGGACTTTAGTGTGCAGCGGAATAACGACAAGGAGTACTTCAATAGACGGCGTAAAAACCGAAACCACTTATTTGGTGAAGGTTTGTACCATTAATGATCTTGGCATTGTATCCGACGGAGTGGAGGCTTCTATCTATGTTACCGGCAAAGACCTTCCGCCTTCGGATGTGACCAGTGTGACGGCTGCGGTTGATGCTACGGATTCGACAAAGGTAGGTTTATCATGGTCAGCTGTTGATGATATTGACTTAGCCGGGTACCGAATCAGGGAAGGTACGACAATTGTGGAGAATCTGGCGCAGATTACGACTTATACCTATCAAGCTACGGAAAGCCGAGCCTATACTTTTTCTATTACGGCGGTCGATAACTCTGGTAATGAGTCCGATACGGCGGCAACGGTAACCATAAAGGTTACGGTAGAGCCGGGTGATGTACAGGATTTTACGATTAGTCAGCGATCATCGGACCGCAGTTATATGGATATGACCTGGACAGCGATTACTGATACCAGTCTGTCGCATTACGAAATCCGAATGGGGACCGATGATGATTGGGATTCGGCAACGGTTATTGCCAGTCAGCTGAAAGCGACCAGTTTTAGTTATCAATTGACCTCAGAAGGCTACACGTATTTCTTTATTAAGGCAGTAAATGCGGGCGGATACTACAGCACTTCGGCGGCTGAAGCGGCGCTGCAAGTAGTGTTAAAGCCGGATACTGTTACCAACCTTGCCGCTGCTCAAAGCACAAAAGATAAAAGCATCGTTATTGTAACCTGGGACGCGGTAAGCGGGGACGATATTGCCGGGTATAAAGTTACGGCAGGTGACAGCAGCTATGTCACCAAGGAGCTTACCTACAGCTATGAGGCAAGTGAAAATACGACGTATACGTTTGCTGTGCAGTCGATAACCACAGCCGGGTATTATTCCAAAGCCGCAAGCTGCAGCATTACGGTGACAATAGCGGCGGCGGATGTTACCGGGTTTGCTGTCAGCCAGTCCACGACCGATCGGACCAAAGTTATTTTGAAGTGGGATACTCCGACCGAGCTTGATGTGTCATACTATATTATCAAACTTGGCACAGCCTGGGAAAAGGCGACTGTTTTGGGCAGCAGGGTGACCGGTACGACTTTTGAAACCACGATAAGCACAGAGACTAAACTTACGTTTTTAATTAAAGCGGTCACATTGGCTGGCAATGAAAGTCAGTATCCGGCGGAGGTCAGCGCCATATTTGATCTCAATCCCGATCCGGTAACCGACATAGTTTTGTCCCAGGCTTCCACAGATAAAGCGGAGCTTGATATATCCTGGACCGGCATCCTGGAAAGTGATCTGGCCTACTATGATGTGCGGGTGGGTTCCTCATGGGAGGAGGCCACGCAAATCACAACTACCCAAGAAATTAGCTGTACCTACACTTTGAGCGCAAGCGGGTCGGTAAAAGTACTGATAAAAGCGATGAATGTAGCCGAGTTTTATTCTGATGAAGCTACGGCGACGCTGTATTGTACGGTAGAACCGACGGCAGTTTCGAATTTCCGGGTGTACCAGAACGGCGAGTATGTGGAATTGTACTGGGATAAAGCGACAGAGTCTGATGTGGTAAGTTACGAAATACGGGAAGGCGCCAGTTTTAGTGCCGGTTCCTTGGTGGTAACCGGACAGACGACAACAAGTTATAAATATATTGTTGATACTGAACGGACGTACCAGTACTATATCAAAGCAATTAATAAAAGCGGGTTTTATTGTTCTTCGGCCACCAGCGGCAGCGTGATCGTAACCGATTTACCGACAAGGAATATAATTGAATCTTTTGATGAACTAGCGCTTCAGAGCGGGACCCATGATAACACGGAGTTTGGCACGTCGCAGTATAAGTTTAGTAATTTTGGCGGCAAATTTAGTGATTATACAACAATAAAATATAGTGAGATTGGCGGAGCTACAGTGCTGAAGATACAACAAATCCCGGTTACTTTTACGGGAACGGAAACTTTCGTAACCGACGGTGATTCACAAGCTTTGTATTTCGAGAATGGGGTTTCCTTTACTATTGATATTTAGGAGGGGGTTAATGTTATGTCTTATAATACGCAAGAAATGATTAAGGATGCCGGAAGTAAGCTTATTCCTCAATACTACAATAAAGTGGAAGATGCTTATGAACCGGTAATGGGACACGGGGGCAGTATTTTAATTAATTCGGTGCAGACTCCGGTTAGAGAGGACTTTTCGGGGACTGCTTTGGATTCGTCAAACTGGTCTTCGACAATTGGCTCCGGGCATACGGTAAGTGTTGCCAGCAGTGTTTTAACGCTAGCAACAGGTACTACCGCCAGCACAGAAACGATACTTACCTTTAATACGCCATTTACCATTCCTTTTCGGGCGCAGTTTATTTATTATTTATCGCAAAGAATCGCTAATCAGGAATTTTATTTTGAAGTGATTAATTCTGCTGGCGATATGTACGCTCAATGGCTGCTTGATGGAACAACGGCGACGTATGGCAAATATGTTGCCTGCAATGCGGGAACAGTTAATTCAACAAGTTCGGCGACAATTTTAACATCCGCTTCTTACTCTGTAGCCGAAATAGAACTGTGTCTTGATGAAACATATTATTCGAGTCGGTACGTAGACAGCGTATCAGGTGTTGCGGTGCGATATTTAAAAAACCGGCTGATACCAGATCCTACGCAAGAATACTATGTCCGTATCCGGGCCAAGAACCTTTCAACAGCTCCGGCGTCTACAACTAAACTGTGTGTAGACGCTGTTTTGATTCAGGATATTACGGAACTTACAGCAGAGGTAACCGGCGGGCGGGGAAATACTAATATTTCTCAAGCAATTCCCATGTATAGTACGGGCGGATACTTGTCATCAGTTTCAACAGCTTACTGTGTTAATAAACTGACCTTTTATACGGACACTTCGACAGCCCTTGCGGCAAGTGCAACTTATACAGGAACGTCAAGGGATACAGGGTCAACCGGACTCTACAGTAAATTCAGAGCCAGGGCGTATTCCGACCAGGCGGGAACCTTGTATATTGATCAATCGAAGGACGCATCAACTTGGTATTCGACGACGTCAGCATCGGTAACGGCGGCAAGTGCGAAATTGATTGAGGAAACCATTGTTGCCAGATATGTCCGGGTTAGATATGTCAATAGCACTACAGCGCAGACAACTTTTGAATTAGTATCGGTGTTAGTGCCAATGTAAAAAACGGGATAAAAAGTAGCAAAATAGTTTTTAGAATAGGGGGTGGTATAGTGCCAACACTCTTATCCTCGGATGCTGGTGAAATATCCATCGAGTTCAAAGTGGATACTTCGGTTCATATTTCAGGAACGGTTAACACGATATTTTATATCGGTGGTTCCGGTACAGATAGTTTAAGTTTTTTTAAGGATAGTAACAACGATTACGTGGTTCAGGTTGTTAAAGAGGGCCAACTGATAGGGCCTTTTTTTAATGCCGACAGTTATCATTATTTGACGCTAGGGAGCGATTTGGAAGACGGCTGGTATCAAGCGGTGATAAATTGGGATGACAGCACAACATACGGCTATCTAAATGGTGTTGAGCAGGGGAGTCTCGCATATAAAGCGGATTTACTTGACGGGTATCAATTAACTGTTGGGGCGAATAGCGATAAGTCTAACACCTTTAACGGCTTAATAAGAAATCTCCAATTGTGCCTTACGCCTCGAACTGCAGCAACTATTTTAAGTAATTATACGGCTGGAACTTCTCTTGCCAATCTTTCCTGCGAGGCTGCTTTTGATGGCGACTTATTTGCCGGGTATTTGCCTAGCGGCACCTATACCTGTGAACAAATAGACATCGGTCAGATTATTACCGCAAATATAACAGCGTATTTTATTTCAAACTTTCTGTTGTCGTCAGGTACTTCGGCAACGCTGCAGTATAGAACAAGCCAGGATGGCAGCACGTTTACCGACTGGCAGGACTTTACTTCGGTGCAGGCCACTTTCCGGTATTTAGATTTCCGGGCAGTTCTAGCTACAACAGATACGACAAAAACGCCGGAGGTTAACCATTTTACAATTTCTGTGGATGTGCCGGACACGGATTTAAGTTTAACGGCGGCTATAGCCGCCGGAGGGTCTACGGTAAAATACGGGCAGACGTTTTATGCTGTTCCGGTAGTAACTCCTACGGCAGTTGGCGAGGATTTATACGCCCAGGTTATTTCCAAGACGACATCCAGTGTAACTATTAAGGTTAAAGACTCTTCCAGTAACGATATTGGGGGAACGGTAGATTTACGGATTAAAGGTTATTAAATATTTTGCGAGGTGATTGATATGGCATATGACAGCACGCTGCCTGCGGATGATGAGTATATCGCGGCAGGCCCGGCGGATATCCGCGAAAATTTTCGGGCGTTGAAAGAAGACCAAATCGTCGATGCCGGTACGGTGGTTGGTTTATCGGTTGGTAATGCCAGCGGGAATATCCCGAAATCAAATGGAACAGTGAATACAAATTTGAATGCCGATTTATTGGATGGGAATGAAGCCAGTGCCTTTGCGACAGCCAGCCACACCCATTCGGCGGCGACCACGTCAACCGCGGGGTTTATGAGTGCCAGTGATAAAACAAAATTGGACGGCGTGGCAACCGGGGCTCAGGTGAATCAAAATGCTTTTAGTAATGTAGTGGTGGGAAGCACAACGATTCAGGCTGATTCGGTAACAGACACTTTGACATTGACGGCAGGGACAAATATTGCGCTTACTCCTGATGCTACGAATGATGCGGTAACGATTGCTGTATCCGGCACGGTGGCTTCGGCTACAACAGCCGCTACTTGCACCGGCAATGCGGCAACGGCTACGAAGTGGGCGACCGCCCGGACCTTGAGTTTTACCGGGGACGCTACGGGCTCGATGTCGGTTGACGGAGCGGCGGCGGCTAGTGCCGCTTTGACGCTGGCATCTTCCGGCGTAACTGCGGGAACGTATAGGAGTGTTACCGTTGATGCCAAAGGTCGGGTGACAGCCGGGACGAATCCGACGAGTTTGGCGGTAGATATAACCGGCAATGCGGCTACGGCGACGACGGCGACGACTGCGACGACCTGTTCCGGTAATGCGGCAACAGCCACAAAATTGGCGACAGCAAGAACCATAGCTTTGACTGGAGCGGTTACTGGCAGTGGTTCTTTTGACGGTTCCGGTAATTTGTCAATTACAACAACCTATTCAAAAAATTATTCTTATGCACCTTGGCTGTACAACGTTGGCGATGCTTCGGATGGGGCCTGCGGTATATCGGCAAGCACTACAATGGGCGGAGAATATTGGTTTACCAATTTTACTTTGCCGTCTAGTTATACCGTTACGTTGTCCAGTAAATTTTTAATTATTAGATGTACAGGAACAGCAACTATTGCAGGAACAATTAACGGCTCGGGTTGTGGAGCGGCAGGTGGCGCGAGTAGTGCTGGAACCGGAACAGCAGGTTCAGGCGGTGGTTCCGGTGGCGCAGGGGGGGCATATGTTAGCTATTGTGGCAGTGGAACTTTTTATTCTGAAGGAGCAGGTGGTGCGTCCTATTTAGTCTATCCTGGTGCTGTTGCTGCTTCAGGAGGTTCTGGATATAGCGGTAAGGTATGCAATTCAGGTTCTACGCCTTCATCTCAATCAGTTAAGTATTTGATTAGTCAAGGTATTCCTTGTGTTGGAGCTGGTGGCGGCGGCAGTGTTTCTTACTCTGGAGGAGCAGGTGGCGGTGCGGTTATTATTATCGCTCCTACTATTGTATTTACCGGCACTATCAACTGCAGCGGCGCAAGCGGCAGTTATGGAAGTCAAGATGTTGCCGGTGGTGGCGGCGGAGGCTCTATCATTTTGGCGGGGAGTTCAATAACTAACACCGGAACTTTTAATATTGCCGGTGGCTCAGCCGTTTCTAGTACTTATACTAGTGGTGCTGGTGGGGCCGGTTGGTATAAAGTTTTAACTTTAACCTAAAGGAGGGGCTCTAAATGAGAAAATTTGCCTTTCCCCATACCCGGATGGTGAGTGTGGATGATTATCTCCGCACTCTGTCTAAGTATGGAGCCAATATTGACAATATCTATTTTGGGCTACCTTCAAACCTAAATGTTATTAATTTACATGTAAATAAGTACATCGAAAGTCCTCAGGTTTTAAAACAAGAGGATAATCATGTTGTAGAGTTATTAGATAAATCTTATGGTAGATTTAAACGGGTAGCTCTTTATAATCCTATTGTTTTTGCCGAGTCGAACGAGGCGCTAAGGAAAAACGCGGAAGAACAAATTATTCCGTTTTTGAAGCGATACAAGGTTGAAGCGCTGGTGATAACACATTTTTATATTGCACAGGTTATAAAACAAGCTATACCGGAAATCGAGATTCAGACTTCTTGCAACAGTTATCAGTTTGCTATTCCGCAGATGCTTCTCTGGAAAGGGGAATTAGGGGTTGAACTATTTAATCCGCCGCGTGAAGCGTTAAGAATGCCGAGTCTCTTAAAACAAATGAAGGATGCTGGGCTAAAAGTAAAAGGAATCGTTAACCAGTCGTGTTTAATGGGCTGTCCGTTTACGATTCTTGACGGCGCTTTAACGGTGCAAGGATGCCGGGATGAAACATTCAGTTGTCATCTTAATAAGCCGGAGAACTTTTTTAAGGGTAATTTTATTATTCCAAGATGGTTACCGCAATTAGATGAGTATGTTGATGTTTACAAGATAGTTGGACGAGGGATGCCTTTTAATATGCTGCTAGACATATTTGAAAGTTATTTAAAGCTAGATGAAACCGTTAGTGTTAATTCACTTGTTTTATATTGCGGAACGACTACTCACCAAAAAGAAGTTCAGGCTAAAAATATCCCAGATAAATTGCTAACATGTGAGTGTTTGGACTGTGAAGAATGTAAATTATGTAATGTGTTAGCAGAACAATATTTATAAAAGGGGAGGATGGACGTGACTAAATATCTTATATTGAAAAATATTACGTTTGAGATTAACAGTAACTATACCGTAACCTATGATTCGACAAATAAAAACGTTTTGGTAATTTCCGAAAATAATGATACAACTTGTACATTTCCGGTAGATACTGATACAGAGGGTGAAGAATTACAAACTAAGCTGCAAGATTTTATTAATGATAGTTCAATAGTTTCATATTATTTAGCTGAAAAATCTAGTTGACTATAAGGAGAGTTTAAAAAAATGGAACTTTCATTAGAACAACGAATTGAAAGAGTGGAAGCAAATAGTGAAATACAAAATATAATGGGCAAGTATTCACATTGGCTTACTGCCCATAAATATAGTCAATGCCTGGGGCTATTTGCTTTAAATACACCTGGCGTAAAAGTGGAAATGATGTGGGGCGCTTATGAAGGAAAGGAAGGTTTAAAGCGATGCTACTTGGGATTTCATGAAAAGACTTCTAGGGAGGAATATAGAGGGGTTATGGCCATGCATAACTTAACTACACCTGTTATAGAAGTTGCAGATGATTTACAGACTGCAAAGGCAGTATGGGTCTGTCCAGGACATGAAACCTTAAGGACTCCAGAAGGCTTGAAGGCACACTGGGCATGGATGAAGTACGGCTCTGACTTTATAAAGGAAGAGGGAAAATGGAAAATTTGGCCATATGCATGTGTATGGTATTTTTCTAACTCCTTTTAATAAGCCTTGGACTGAAACAGAGCCTATGCTTTTAGACGGGAGTAGAGTTTTTCCAGATGAGTGGAAACCTGATAAAGCACCTACAAATGCATGGGAATACAGGACGACATCTATTTATCCAGGTGATCAACCTAAACTTCCCGAGCCTTATAAAAGTTTTGTTGAAAAAGATTCATATTGAAAGGAAATCAATAAGTTTTAAATAGAGTGAGCGTTCAAGTTAGAACGCTCACTCTATTTATGTAAATTTTACGGCTATACGGTGCTATTTTTGAGTTTGCTAGTTGTTTGTCAGGGAATTTCAAAGGGTAAAAGAACTTTATTTATTTTATTAAAAGTATGACTAGGAGGTGAAAAACCATGTATTGTCCACTGCTTTGCATTAAACCGGATAATTCGGTAGTTTCGTTTGGTGAATGTTTGGAGGAGGCTTGTGCCTGGTGGGTTACTATTGATAGCTCAGGTAAATGTGCTATTTGTGAGCTGGGAACTTATGCAGCTAATCAGTGAGAAATTCAAGTATGTCATTAGAAAGGGGATGAGGACGTGGTTTCGACCTTAAAATTGAGCGACATTATTAGTAAATGGCGGGATGCTTTGCAGGCAAGTACGGCGATACAAACTTACTGCACTACAAAGTATAGTCAGACGCCTAATATATATGTCGGCATAAACGGCAAAAATCCGCCGGCGGATTCGAAGTGTCCGCTGATTATCCTTTATCCAGGCGCAAAGTCGGAAGGGCTGGAATTAGAGGAGTATAGCTATAAACTAACTGTTGGTTGGGCGATTGTTCAGGAGGCAAGCACCACAACCGATAATATAACAGAGTATACGGGAGTGGCGGAGTGTGACGCGCTTGGGCAACTAATATATTTGGAGTTGGCTGAGTTGAGCGCAGAAAATCCGATCAGCGAAGTGCATTACAGCATTGAGCCGGTAGCCTATTATCCAAGGTTTCCCGGTAGGATGGATATCACATTAAAAGTGACGCCGGTAAACGGCTATAGTATTGAATATTAAGGGGGGATTACAACATGTCAAGAGCAAAAGGATATAACTCGCAATTAGCGTTTGGGTATGAAACCACATATGGGGCGACACCGACGTCTCCTACCGGCTACAATATGCCGTTTAATCAGTCGAAAATCGCTGTTACGCAAAATCTGATTGAGTCGAGTACTATTCGTGGCCGCCGCGATAAAGAACAACCGGCGGTCGGCAATATCGATGTATCTGGCAGTATAGTGGTGCCGATTGATCAGATTGGGATTGGTTTTTGGCTGGCGGCGATGTTTGGCAGCCCGACAACTACTGGGTCCAGTGACCCTTACACCCATGTTTTTAAGGTAACGGATAGTCAGCCGTCAATGATATTGGAACAACAATATCCGGATATTACGGCTTATGAGATGTTTAACGGGTGCAAAGTAAATAGGTTTTCCTTTACGTATGGCGGTGACAAAGAGCTGACTGCCAATATCGATATTCTTGGGGCGAAGAGAACGGTTGGTTCCGCGTCGTTTGATTCAACTCTTACCGATATCTCGCTCCTAAAATTCAGCAATTTTCAAGGGACGATTGAAGAAGGCGGCTCACAACTGGCTATTGTGACTGAAGCAAGTTTAAATATCGATTTTGGCCTGGATGCTAACACCTATGCAATAGGCGGAGGCGGTTATCGAACCAGCCTGCCGGAAGGTTTTCTGCAGGTTTCTGGTAATATCAAGGCCTTTTTTGAAGATGCGGTGCTCTTGAAGAAAGCGATTAACAATACCCAAACATCGCTGAAATTTAAGTTTACCAGTGGCACTCACAGTTTAGGGTTTTATATGGAAGAGGTAATTTTTCAGCAAACTTCACCCGGCATCGAAAGTGACAAAGGGATCATGATCAACCTGCCGTTTAAAGCGTTTTATTCCAGTGGTTCAGGCGATAGCATTATTGTAGCAACGCTGGTTAATAGCAAAGCATCTTATGCAGTGGCGTAAGTGACCAATATGAGCTAGAACTTTGGAGGCTGACTCAAAAGTAAAAATAAGATTGTAGCACATAACTGAAAAGCGCAAGCTTTTGCACCTTAAAGTTGGTGTATGCTTGCGCTTTCTTATATATGAGCCGATGGCCGAGTGACCAATGCCAGCCAAGTAGCTTTCGACGAGCCAAATCAAGTAACTCGGCCCAATAACACCATTTACTAACGATTCTTATATATGTGAGATCGGCCAGCCCTGGTTGTCATAAACCTCCGCAAAGAAATAAATAGAAAAAAATGGTATTAATGAGTTTAGGGTGATGATAAAATGAGTTTACTAGATCAAAACGAAGAGTTTATCGGCTTGTCGGAGTACGAAGGAGCGGACGAAAATATTGTAGCTCAGGCTCAGACTCAGTTGCTGACAGCAAATCTAAATCCAACAGCTATCGAATCTCAGCCCGCACTCAATTCTGATTTAACAAAGACATTAATCGATAATTGGCAATATAATTTTCAAACGATTATAGGGCCTACCAGTATTGCACTTGTCCCGTCCGAACTTAACGACTGGGAAAAAGACAATGGTTTTTATTTAGAGTCTGATGATTTTGATATACTGCGTAAGTTTAAAAACGGGATAATGACTCCAGAAGATGTTGACAAGGTTGCGGTGCTGTACAGTGCATCTGTAAATGCGGACAATGTTACATTTGCCAATACACCTATTTCGACTACTTCCGCTCCGGTCAATTCGGTTTTTACCACAGATTCAACTAATCCAAAGAATCGCATTGGCAACTATTATCAAGAGGGAGGAATATTCTACAAAGTAACTGCATTGGGGCCTCAGCAAGTAAGCTTAAATGAGGTAAAACGTGAACGGGTATGGGCAGAAAATGGAGATGCCAAAGGATGGTGGACAGTAAGAGACGATGGGCTAATTGAATGGGCGGGAGAGACAGGAACAATTCGCGTCGTAGGTGACGTGTTGTACCAAATTGGACTAGATGGAAAGGATAATTATCTGAGAATAGCACCAACTGCAGATTCAACTGATCCAAAGAATCGGATTGGCAACTATTATCAAGAGGGAGGAATATTTTACAAAGTAACTGCATTGGGACCTCAGCAAGTAAGTTTAAATGAGGTAAAACGTGAACGGGTATGGGCAGAAAATGGAGAAGCCAGAGGATGGTGGACAGTAAGAGACGATGGGCTAATTGAATTTGCAGGAGAGACAGGAACAATTCGCGTCGTAGGTGACGCGCTGTACCAAATTGGACTAGATGGAAAGGATAATTATATAGGGGTTAGGGTCCAAGAGCTGGTGAAAACGAATGGACAATGGACATTGGTATTTACATCAGAAGGGAACTATGGTTATATCACTCTTTACGATGAAAACAAAAACGTAATAATGTCATGCCCCGCAACATCAGGTAGGATAGGAGTAACAGATAGGACACAAGAAGATCGAGGACCGATACCTTTAGGTTCGTATATTTTTGATCCGAAGGAAATATCGGGTGGAATCGAAAAGGCTATTGAAAGAAATCTATTTTTGAGACAAGACTGGGGTTTTTATAGAGTGCCACTAACACCTCAAGGAGTATACAATGGCAGGGGAGGATTTTTCTTACATGGTGGTTTTTTCGAAGGATCAGCAGGTTGTATAGATATTGGAACAAACGATTTGAAGCTATTTCCGTTGCTTATACAACATGAAGGCTTAATTAAAGTGGAAGTGATTGAAGGAAAACCAAATGATATACTCTTTCCAAACGGCCAGCAATATGCATAGTATAGTTTGAGGCATTAGAAGTACCGATATTATAGTAAGTATAGTCATCTGAAAAATTAATAGTATAGTGTATCTAGATTTTCAATCAAGGAGGGGAATTTTTGAAAAAAATAATTTTTCGTATATTCCTACTTTTGGTATTGTATTTTGTAGGTCCGAATATTATTGATGCTATTAATTTAAGATTCTTTGCTTCTCCGGAAGATACTTTAAACCGATTTTACACGGAGCATGATCTAGCTGAAGATCAATTAAAAGACTCATTAATTCTTGCCGGAACCAAAATGGTTCCTCTTCTGGAGCGAGAAATACTGAAAAAGGATATTCCGAGAAGGCGCTATGCTATAGGTACTCTTGGTTATTTAGGTAATGAGAATTCACTCGTGGTTCTTGAACACATTTTTCATGATGAAAGTGAAGAAGCATATTTTAGAGGAGATGCTCTTCTGGCGATAGCTAGTATAGACTTGCTATACGCGCAAAAAATCGCCTCTCAGCATCTAAATGATATGAATATTGCAAAATATGCCCGTGAAGTGCTTACAACTACAACGAGGCTAGATCAACGCTCGTATTGCGATGCACTTTTTCATCGACATTGGTAGATTAGAACGAACAACGAAGCTGATTATAGTAGTGGTGTAGTATCACTTGGACAAAAAACATATGATGTTTATGTTGACTATAGTACTTTCGGTGCTACTAAAAACTTTGCAATGACAGCAGCTGTTGACATTGGTAAAACTGTAGGCCTTGCTACATTATCGGGTGTTGCAATTAGTATGGGAGCACCAGTAATAGTTGTGGCACTTGTTGGGGGAGGAATAATCTATCTAGTAGATACTTAGAAGATTAATCCGTGGAAAGCAAGCTTCTATAGACGTTGAGTTTCAGGCGAAATAATGCTGCATTAGTAATTCTTTTGGATGATATTGTTTGTAGCGATCTTTAGCAATCCAATTGGAGGTTATTAATGAATACGTTAACAAGCTCTCTGCCTTGGCAATTTTGGTTCATTTGGGGATGGCTTATGGCATTAGTTTTACTTAAATATGCCGTTTGGCCAAGAAAGAATACTCCATCTGTTCCTTTTGCATGGAAAATTTCATGGATAGTGTGCTTCTTTATGTCTTTTCTTGTGATATTAACTAGTTTTATTGACGGAACCGGTTATTACAAGGAGTTTACGCATTTTATAGGACAGGCAGTCATACCAACAATATTATTACTCGTTATGACATTGTTGGTTGGTGGTTACCAAATTAGTATGCGTCCGGGATTTGATCCTAGAAAAAGAAGATGGATATTTATTCAAATGTTTATTGTTATTGGTTGTATAATAATATGCGGGTGGATAATGTGGCCGCTTAGGCAAATTTAAAATCTAATATAGTAGTGCCAATTGACCAGATTGGCATTGTTTTTTTGCTGGCTGAGATGATTAATGGGTGCAAAGTAAGTAAATTTTTTTTCCGTATGGCGGTGAAAAAGAGCGACTGCTAATATCGATATCCTCGGGGCTAAGAGAACGGTTGATTCCGCAGCATTTGATTCAACTCTTACCGATATCTTGCTACTAAAATTCAGCAATTTTCAAGGGCCGATTGAAGAAGGCGGCTCGCAACTGGCTATTGTGACTGAAGCAAGTTTAAATATCGATTTTGGCCTGGATGCTAACACCTATACAATAGGCGGAGGCGGTTATCGAACCAGCCTGCCGGAAGGTTTTCTGCAGGTTTCTGGTAATATCAAGGCCTTTTTTGAAGATGCGGTGCTCTTGAAGAAAGCGATTAACAATACCCAAACATCGCTGAAATTTAAGTTTACCAGTGGCACTCACAGTTTAGCATTTTATATGGAAGAAGTAATTTTTCAGCAAACTTCACCCGGCATCGAAAGTGAAAAAGGGATCATGATCAACCTGCCGTTTAAAGCGTTTTATTCCGGTGGTTCAGGCGATAGCATTATCGTAGCAACGCTGGTTAATAGCAAAGCCTCGTATGCTGTGGCGTAAGTATAATCTTTGGAGTAAAAAGCGTGGACTAGCATTAAAAATGAAAGCACAAAAACCCTTTACTTGTTTTATTAAACAATAAGTAAAGGGTTTTGTGCTAAAAGGGAAGCAAAATTATGAGGACAATTTTGAAACAAGGATATTTAGGAAAGGTTTTAATTTATTTATCAAGATAAAGTGGTTATGAGTAATAATCAAAGGTAGGATAGGACAATGGGGTATTGGAGAGATAGGCTTAGCGATGGTGCTAATTACGTTGTAGCTGGTTATAACTATTTTACTAGTAAATGGGGGCAAGGCTTAGTTCAAACATCATTCGAAGATAATGCCGCTGGACAATGGATATCAGGCACAGGAGATGCAACGCCTGAACAAACAGAAGCTTTACGCAAAGAACAATCAGGGGAATCTCCCGAAGTTGGAGCTTATTTGTCACAACCAACGGCGGCTGGTAAGCAAATGACACAAGATGAAATCAATGCGGCGCAATATGATAAAGAGTGGCGAACAATACGCAGCGATAACCCTAACTGGAGTGATCAACAAGTATATGATGAAATGACGCGTCGAATTGGAGCGGCTTGGTATGACCAGGAATGGCGAACAACACAGGCGGCGCACCCTGAATGGAGCAAAGAACAAGTAGATGACTATATGACAGACCGGATACAAGAGGCTGACTTGAAAGCCTGGAATGATAGTTATCAATATATAATTAATGATATTGTCAATAGCAGTACTCCAGCGGAAATGGAGCTAAAGATTCAAAAATATGATTCGCGGCTACTTGCTTTTTGTGCCTCGAAAATAAAAGTTGATAATGATTTAAAATATGCCAGAAATACGCTAAGAAAGACACAAGGAATAGAATTTCAATATGGATTTTCACCGACTAATCCAGCTTTTGTCGATGCAGAATTAAGTTATCAAGATAGGGTAAATGGTTATCATTTAGAGATTAATGATAATGGAGTACGTTGGAGGGTTAACGCGGCAGGCCATGCGCATCCGGATGATTTGTGGAATTATTATGAACAGACAAATTATATCCAGAAGTATAGAGAAGGTTATAACAGAACAATTAAGTCAGCATTAGAAGTCGTCAAGCCTGAAATCAACCTCGAAAACAATCCAGCTGTAGCCTTTGGTACAGCTTTCTTGTTTGCTGGGTTTACAGAGATGCAGTTATTAAATCCGCGTACTGAGGGAGTAGGTAACATCTTTAAGGGGTCGAGTAAAGCTGTGAAGGGAGTCAAGGTTGCAGCAGAAGAGTCTAGTAACAACTATAGAACTACATTTTTTACACGGCATCCAGAACTCGAGGGGAAAGTAGTTGTCCATCATAGTGTTGAGCAGCAGGTATTAAAAAGGCCCGAGACAATGGGTCTATTTACTAAAAAAGAGATTAATGCTTATAATAACCTTAGAGGGGTACCAAAAGAATTAAATTCAGACCTGCATTTATCTACTATTAGAAAGGAATGGAACGAGTTTTATAGGGAAAACCCGTTTCCATCAAAAGAGGATTTACTTGCGAAAAGCCGAGAATTTGATATGAAGTACGGAAATTTATTCAATCCCCCAATAGAATAATACAGAAGGAGTGAATAATACTTTGAAACTTTACGGATTAGAACCCGAGGTTGCTGGAGGATTCGGCGAAAATACCGTTGTGTCTAATCTCAATAATGTAAGATCAAAACGAGAGAGGCCAATAGTAACCCATTTACACTACGAGTTTTCCGGCTGGCTGGGAGATGAAATTCTTGAGACAACACCATGTTTCATAATTACTGAAAGTCTTGCAGACTCAATACAAAGAAGTGAACTAAAAGGATATACTTTTGCTGACGTTGAGACATCGGTAACAGAAGAGTTTGAAGAATTATACCCCGGAAGAACTTTGCCTAAGTTTAGGCATATAATTCCACAAGGGACAGTGGAAGTTAACGGAGATAATTTTAAAAACTGGTCGGGAGATGATTTTTGTTTATCCCAAAGGTCCATTTTAGTAGTTTCGGAAAAAGTATTGGCTGTCTTCAAAAAGCATCAATTTGACCATTGCTATATAGCGGAATTGGATGATTCTAATGGACAGTGATACTTAATTGCGGGACTCTCTGCAAAACTTCGCAAAACTCACTGCAAAATGACGGAGGCTGCAGCCACTGCCGTGACACGGCTTTATTATGGGCAGATCAGGTATTATGTATGGGGTCCGGTTCTTCATCATATCGTAGACGCTGTTGAGTAGGCGGCGCATGACGCACACTAGAGCTTGCGTTTTGGTCTTGCCCTCGGTTATCTTCCGGCGGTAGTAGTCGTGAAACACCGAGTTGATGGGTTTCTCCGACACCTTAGCTACGTGCTGGATGGCCAGGAAGTAAAGGATGTTGTGAGGCTTTCACTGCTGAGATTCAGTAATTCGAAACACGGGTTTTGATGCTTATACATATCAAAATGCACCATATAAGGAAGCAGTTCAATATCTCAATAACAGGGATGGCTCTAATCAAAGATTTGAACAGTTGCTTAAAGTTGTGCTTCCTGTATATAATAGGGAAAAAGCGGATTCTACTGGTGGAGCAGTCTTATATTACAGTCCCAAGGCTCAAGCACAGTTAGCTAATGAGAACCCTAGAATGTACTCGCGAACACCAGATTGGAATTTTGATGTTCTTGATTTAGTAAATGTTTCGGGGCCGGAAAATGATGATCTTGAATTTTATAAATATCGATAGGAGATTAAAGTGCGAACTTGGTTAACTTTCTTACAGGTGATATTTGTAATCGCTTCGCTGCTTTGGTACCCTGAATTTGCGAAACAAAACAATATATCTGTTTTTGGCGTTTCAAAGGTATATGCTAATTCGAAGTTTAATTTTGAAAAATATTACGAAGTGATAAAAATAAATGAAAGCAATTACTACCTGCTTTTGCTGGATAGTCAAAAGCAGGTAGTACAAGAACTTCGGTTTTCACGAAAACCAGAAATAGTTATGAGAGATGATGGGATAATGCAGATTTTAATTAGCGTCGGGAGTCCATTAAACTATAGCTATTTCTATTCAATAACGACAAATAAATTATCTGATCCTTATACAAACGTTTTTTCAATAAAACACGGAAAAGTTATAACTTGTGCCCGAGGTAAGGTTATAATCTCGGATATATTTGATAAAAGTGTCTATTATAAAGAAATAATTAGAAACTTTTCACCTACTGTAGTTCCAGCATCTGCAATTCAATTGGCTGATTGGTCGGACAATGATTCAGTTGTGTTAAAATATCTTGAAGGAGAAGACTATGGTGTAAAAGTGGAAAAGGTAAAATTAGAAGAGTGAAATATCTAATAATTCAAGTATTTACGGAAGCCAACAAATGTAAAAAGCTTATTGGCTTTTTCTTGTAAAGTATGTGGCCGGGGATGAAACCCCATTCCCGCTGGGAATGATGCGTGGGGTCAAGCTTGCCTTATTTGTTATTGCGTTGCCCCATATTTCATTCCGTACTTGCAAACTTTGTAAAATAAGCCTATAATTAGAAATAGGTGGAAATTAAAAATCGCCATGACCTATGAGTGCGGGAACACTCACAGGCTCATGCAGGTGTACAAGGCACCTACACGCAGCAGCTAGCTGCCCATGACGACAATCTATATTATACCTTTTTACCATTTTTTAGGCAAGTGGTGGTATGTTAGGGGGGATAGATGATTGTTAATGATGGAGGCAGGCTGGGGCTATATGCGAATTTGAATTGCAGCACGTGAGAGCAGACAGGCGGTATTTTGTCTTTATTTTGCTCAATAAACCGGTCTGTTATTTGCATTGCAAACGATGAAGCAAGGCGCAGTGTAGGTTAGCTATAAGCTAAAACCTGACTGTGCTTTTTAATTTCACCTAATAAGCCGGCTCCGGTGCTGCCGTTATCGGCGGCACCGCCAGGCCGCGCGAAATTAGGGGGAATATATTTTGGCACCTAAAGACAAGGAACGGCGGATCTTAACCGTGTCCTACATGTATCGCGGCAGCGAAAGGCTGCCAATGATTAGGCTTCAGGGAAGCTGGATGAAAGAACTGGGCTTTTCCGTCGGCGATCGTATTAGGGTTAGTGCCAAGGCGGGGCGAATCATCATTTTCCTGATGACAAAGGTAGAAGGCAAGGACGCAAGCCAAGTCTAAGCGGCTTGGCTGCGAGTAACTGTTGACAATGGGGACTGTCCCCATTTGTCACCTTTTATCCATTTTGGCTATTGTGACTGTAGCGAGTTCAAATGTCGATTTTGCCCTGGATGCTAACACTTATACAATAGGTGGAGGCGGTTAACGAACCAGCTTGCCGGAAGGCTCAATGATACTTACCGTTTGAAGTTTTATAAGAGGAATTACAAACAAGATATAGAATTTTAGTAAAGCTAAAAAATAATATATAGGGGTATTTAAGTATGCTAATATGGAGAGGCAAAGGAATTTTAACTGTAGTAATAGCCGTGGTAAGTACGATAGTAATTCAAATTTTAGTTGATGCTATTTGGGGTCAAGGAGCTTCAAGGGGACATACTTGGCCGGTTGCACTTTCCATGTTTATTGCCGCTATTTTAAACTGGTTTGCTGGTAAGCATTTCAATAAAAATAGCGAACGTATATTACTTGATCCTACAACAGGGCAAGAAGTCAGAGTGGTTTCAACTCATTCGCTTTTTTGGATTAGAATGGAGTATTGGTCGGTTGTTGGTGTAGCTTTAGGATTGTTGATGTTAATAGCTTAATTATTATATTTCACAAGTCTATAAAATAGGTAAATAATTATTTTGTCAATTGAGAACTTGTTGAAGTTTAATTTTTGTATTTCCTCTACTTTTCAGTAGAGGTTTTTGTTTATGAAATTTATTTCGTTATCAGCCTGTAAGACTCTGCCATTTTAGGGGCGGGCAGGAAGAATGGTGATTTGCGAGCCTGAATAATTTGGTCAATAAGAAGTGAAAAATGGTCAGGGGAATTAGTCAATATGGATCGAATATTAGAAAAATTACAATAAGGACTCTCAGGGGGAATAGGTTTGAATAATTTGGAAGCAGCAGTTGCTAGTATTGATTTAATTAAGCGAGCAAATCCTATTGATTGCATAGTTATTGTTTGTAATCGTGAAGGCATACTTGTCGGCGGTTCTACAAATAATTTTGTAAAAGCTCCTCCGGCGAAAATCGGGGAAGACAAGTTACCTAGTCAATCGGCTGCATATCCATGTATGGAGAAGTGTGAGACTATTCATTATGTTTTGCCTAAAGAAGTACTTGGGGTTAAAGTCAAAGGAAATGCTACACCGATATTTGGGGATAATGGAGAAGTGCTTGGAGCAATGGTTATTACTGAGAATATGGAAACACAGGAAAGTCTATATTCAACAGCACAATCTATTGCTGCAACATCTGAGGAAATGAGTGCAACTACTCAGGAGTTAGAGGCTTCAGCGACAAATTTAGCGGATGAATTGAATAAGGTTCGAACCAACAGTGAAGTGGTATTGACTAAGATCAATAAGACTGATGATATACTAAAGTTTGTTAGTGATGTAGCTGCTAATTCTAATTTATTAGGTCTTAATGCTGCTATTGAAGCAGCCAGAGCCGGGGAGCACGGACGCGGGTTTGCCGTGGTTGCTGAAGAAATACGCAAAATGGCGGTAAATAGTGCTACTTCAGTCAATGAAATTAAAAAGATTTTGCAAGAGATACATAACGATACAGCGGAAGTAGTTAAGAGCATTATTACTTCTGCCGAAATCAGTGATCGTCAGGCAAAAGCGACACAAGAGATTTCTTCTACGGTGCAGGGTTTAGCGGTAACCGCTTCTGAAGTGGAGTCTATAGCTAAAAGTCTCTGATCACTATTCTTAGAATGGTTTGAAGGTACCAGCCCTCACTTCGGTGGGGGCTTTGTTTGCTTTTGACCAAAACTTGCTGGGGAATTAGCATGGTTGCCAAATTTAAGCACTTTGTCGCTTGCCATGCGACCAACATGGAGATGCAAAATGTTATCCTTAAATCACGGTAAATGCTGATTTGGAGGATAACATTTATGAAAAAGGGTTTGACTGAGTTGGTGTTTATTCTTGACAGAAGCGGATCGATGAGCGGTCTTGAAAGTGATACTATCGGCGGCTATAATGCTATGTTGGAAAAACAGAAGCAAGAGGATGGAGAGGCTGTCATAACCACAGTTTTGTTTGATGACAAGTACGAATTGTTGCATGACCGTATTAACCTACGGGGCATTGCACCTATAACGGACAAGGAGTATTATGTGCGCGGTAATACTGCGCTGCTTGACGCGGTGGGTAAAACAATCAACAAGATAGGAAATGTCCAGAAGCACACTGCCGAAGATGAACGTGCTGAGCATGTGATGGTTGTGATAACTACAGATGGTATGGAAAACGCGAGCTGTGAATTTAGCTATGATAAAGTGCGCAGAATGATTGAACATCAAAAAAGCAAGTACGGGTGGGAGTTTATCTTTTTCGGCGCAAACATCGACGCTATTGCCACCGCGGAGCGTTTTGGCATCTGTAAAGACATGGCGACAAATTATAATGCAGACAGTGAGGGAACGGCGCTGAACTATGCAGTAATAAGCGAGGCAGTGAGTCTCCTGAGAGCCAGCCGCCCCATAACAGCGAACTGGAAAGAACGCATAGAAGAGGATTTCAAAAAGCGCGGGAGCAGGCGATGAATGTATTGGCGCTATCATTGGCAATATAGTGACAGAAAAAAATTAGAATTGACTATTTAATAATGTTAAGGATATACTAATATCAATCGAATATGTTTGTAGTTTATGGAGGAGCCTGTCACCAAGGGCTCCTTTTGTTTTTTTGTTGTTAACAGACTGTAAGACTCGAACTAAGTTCGATATTAATTAGAAGGAGATGACTTTATGCACGATGCTGCTTTTTATGGTTCGATTGCAATATTTGTTATTACCTATATTATGATAATATGGGAGAAGTTCCATCGTATGGTTGTAGCTATGGTCGGTGGCATAATTATGCTGTTATTGGGTTTTTTAAGTCAAGAAGCGGCAGTCAAAGACAATATTGATTTTAATACTTTGGGACTATTAGTCGGGATGATGATTCTTGTTGCTATTACGCGCCGGACAGGTGTCTTCGAGGCTGTTGCGATATGGGCGGCTACTATAACCCGTGGCTATCCGCTAAGGTTATTGGCACTTCTCTCTCTAATTACAGCCTTTGCATCAGCGTTGCTGGATAATGTGACTACCGTTTTGTTGATTGTACCTGTTACAATTACATTAACGGATAAGCTGGGTATAAATCCGGTTCCTTTTTTAATATCCGAGGTTATTGCCTCTAATATTGGAGGGACAGCTACGCTTGTTGGTGATCCTCCCAATATTATGATTGGCAGTGCTACGGGCCTAAGTTTTAATGCGTTTGTAAATAATCTAGCCCCGGTGAGTCTTGTAATTCTTTTAATTACGATTGGTATATTAATGTTGCTATATAGAAAAGAGTTGCATGTAAACGAAGAAAATCGTCTAAGTATTTTAAGCTTGAATTATAAAGACGAAGTTAATGATTGGCAGTTACTAAAAAAGTCGTTGATAGTATTGGGACTTACTATTATCGGTTTTGGGTTACATGGAGTTTTCCATATAGAATCAGCAACTATCGCATTGGCTGGTGCTATGCTGCTGCTGTTGGTTAGTCGTGAGGAGCCGGAGGAAATTCTGCTGACAATAGAATGGCCTACCATTTTCTTTTTCGTTGGTCTTTTTGTTCTTGTGGGAGGGCTAAAATCTACCGGGGTGATTACAGCACTGGCTCAATGGAGTCTGTCTATTACGCACGGACAGGTAATGGAAACATCTATTCTAGTGTTGTGGTTATCTGCTATTGCATCAGCCTTTATTGACAACATACCGTTTGTAGCAACAATGATTCCCATGTTGCAGGAATTAGGGCAAATGTCTGGTTTAAATTTAGAGCCTGTATGGTGGGCTTTAGCATTAGGCGCTTGTCTCGGTGGAAATGGAACTCTTATTGGAGCGTCGGCTAATGTAATTGTTGCAGGAATTGCAGAAAAAAATGGCATTTCTCTTAAGTTTCGTCAGTTTTTAAAAGTAGCATTTCCGCTTATGCTGTTGTCTATTTTAATCTGCAATATTTATGTTTATTTAAGATATTTCGTGTAAGATCGAGAGCTGCATGAACGTTGAGTAGAACTATTATTTTGGGTGAAATTTATATTGAAGAACATGCGTTAGTTTAGGCGGCATTTTCACTGGGAATTAAATGGGTATTATAGTAAAATATTGATGCGAGCCGCAATTTACGTCGTAATATTCTTGAAAGAGAGGGTGTACACAATGAAGAACAAGAAGATTCTCATTATAGCGATGCTCGGTATTTTAATGCTTATGCAGTCTATGGTGGCATTTGCAAAGCCGTCTGTCAGTAAGTGGACGTATGAAGCACAGGAAAGTGGATTTTCGCTGACTTTGTGGCGGGAAGGCAACAAAGTCTGGGGCAGCCATTCTGCTTGGGCTAATAACGGGAATAGATGTGATTCGTCTATGGACGAGATCTCAATTAGAGGGGAAAGAAGTAGCCAGTCAGGGTATGTTGTACATTGGAAGAGTGGGTACAGTAATGCGACCGGTTTGGCGTATTTGACTTTTCGAAATGATGGCACTCTGTTGTGGAGGGTTTCTCAAGTACAGGAAAACGGTGAGCGGTACATACCGGATAGGGCAGTGTTGCGTCCTGCAAGGTAAAATTTTTGGAGTCTGAAAATGGACCTTTCGACAAAAAAATGTCGGTAGGTCCATTTTTGGATTCATTTAAGCCCATTAAGTTTAGGTACAAAACCTTAGTTAATTCATAAGCGACTTTTCAATAGCATCCAAGAACTTTTGTGATATAGTTTAGTTTGTTGCCACCTTTTATATTGTTGATAAACACATTTAAAAGGGCTAATTCAAACGATACGGCAGTGGTTAAACAGGCTGTATCTTTATATTAGGAGGAAAACTATGAAAAAAATTGTTGCGTTAACATTTTTGTTTTTATTTGCATTAACATCTTTAGCCCTGGCGTCAGAAGCAAAATGGCATTTAATTGAAGGTAAACCTAATAACGGTGTATATGTCGAAACTACGACAATTAAGTCTTATGGAAAAGAGGGAGATAAATACCTAAACTTTTGGCATAGATATGATGTACCCAAGAAAGGCCATATTCTAGTACATTGTAATCTTAGAACAAATAATTTGAATTTTTTAGAATTAGATTATTTCGTATATGATAACAACGGAAAACTAATTAATCGTGGGAATGGAAGTAAAAATGGCTGGTATAAAGTTAAGCCTGGTTCAAAAACAGAATTACTTATGAAAAAAACAGTATTGTATTATAACAACCGTTAAAAAGCGGAAAGAATATTATACTTGAGCAAAGATAAATAATGAACAAAGACACAGCACCAACAGGGCCGGCTGTGTCTTTGTTCATTTCCAATTAACTGGCAGTGACGGTAGGTAAAACTATTGCATATTGAAGGAGAAAAAAGAGTGAGTTCAAGTGAGAATTAAGAACTTTAGTCTGTTTACAATATTATGGAGTAATCGGTTTGTTGTTATGTTTTGCATTTTATTTGCCTTTCTGAACTCAATTTCTAATGTGGCAATTCGGTATTATGGTGGAAAAATCATAGACGATCCATCAACTTGGCAATATAGCTTATTAAAAATAGGATTTATTGCCTTAATGTATTTTGTTTCCCAATGTATTTTGACATACAGCCTAAATAGGTTAGAAGGAAAAACAATTGAAACTATTTATAGAAAGCTTTTTCACAATATTAGTAATGCCAAACAGGTTTGGATAGAACAGTTAGATAAAGGTAACAGTTTGTTCAAACCAGAGCCATTCTTAGGAAGGCTCCGTTATTATTGTTAGATGAGTCCTTTTCGGCAATGAATTTTGAAATCGCAATTAGGATACTAAAAAATATCCAAACGGAAATAAGTAATTGCACCATTATCCTCATATCTCATGATCAACGATTTTTTTCATTAGGAAATCATATTGAGATTTAAAGCAGTTATCAGGGTAATTCTTTTATTGATAGGAAAATTCCGCTATTGCAGTTTACCATAAAAAACATTAAGATAAAATATGGTAAATATAAGTCAAATAATGGAGGATTCAATGAAAATTAAAACAAAGATCGTATCAGGATATATTTTTGTTTCAGCTCTTATTTTTATTGTAACAATTACGACTTTATATGGTTTAAATGAAATAAGGACGCACTATCAGCAGATTATCAATAATTCGGATACCGCAATAACTACTCTGCGGGAAATTCAATTCTATTTTACTGGACAAGCAAATGACGAGCGTGGTTTTTTAATTACAGGCTCACCAGAGTTCAAAAAAGAGATACTTGAGAAATCGGAACAAATAAAACAGAGGATAAATAAAATTGAGCCATTAATGGTTTCTTCAAAGGAAAAAGAATTATTGACTCAAGTTGCCGATGCTCACAGTAAATTTACTAACATCAATATTCAGACGATAGACCTTTATTATGCTGGTAAACCACAAGAAGCCCAACAGCTTTCTTTCTCGGTAGGTCGTAAAGCCAGAAAGGACTTGGAAGTCGTTTTTAATGAATTAGTGAAGTTAAAAGAAGAAGAGTCAGCTAACGAAAAGACCATAGCGGAAGCTACTCTCAATCGAGTTAAGTTGATGACACTTATTACATCATTAGTAATGGTGCTTTTTGGCATTGGGTTTGGAATGGTATTAGCTCGGAGAATTGTAAATCCTATAACCGCTATTATCCAACATATGAAAAACGGTAATTTAAATTTTTCAGATATAGGAGCTTCTAAAGATGAGATCGGTGCATTAACCAGAGAATTTGGAACAATGATTGAAGGAATTCGGCAGATGGTATTAGGTGTTCGATCTACCGCCGAGCAAGTAGCTTCGTCAGCACAACAGCTTACAGCTACTGCGGAACAGACTGCTCAGGCGTCGGTTCAAATATCTTCTTCAATTACGGAAGTAGCAAGTGGAGCAGAAAAACAATCAAAAGCTTTTGATAACACTTCTGAAGCGATTGAGCGAATTTCAGTAGGTATTCAAAATGTTTTAGCAAGTACTAATACTGCTAATAGTACTACGAGCAAAACGGCAGTGGCAGCGCAGGAAGGATTAGAAGCTATTGCTACAGCTATTAACCAAATGAGCAGCATTGAAAAGACAGTTAATACTTCGGCAATAGTTGTTTCTAAATTGGGTGAACGTTCTAAAGAAATAGGGCAAATTGTTGACACTATTTCAGGTATTGCCGGACAGACCAACCTTCTGGCCCTTAATGCCGCGATAGAAGCTGCCAGAGCTGGGGAAAATGGCAAAGGATTTGCGGTAGTTGCAGAAGAAGTACGAAAACTTGCCGAACAATCACAAGAAGCAGCAAAACAAATTGCTTCCTTAATTGGTGAAATACAGCTTGATACTAGTAACGCTGTTGTAGCTATGAATGCCGGTACCAATGAAGTTACGAAGGGGACTGAGGTTGCTACTTCCGCTGGTAAGTCGTTTGATAATATTGCTAATCTCGTGGCAAAGGTTTCAGGAGAATTTAAAGAAGTTGCGTCTGCAATAGCGGAGATAGCTGATCAAAGCGATTATATTGTTACAGAAGTGAAAGTAATCGATGATATTAGCAAAAATGCTCTCGGTCATACACAAATGGTTTCTGCGGCCTCCGAAGAACAATCAGCCTCTATGCAAGAAGTGGCAGCAAGTAGCCAGAGTCTCGCTAAATTAGCGGAAGATCTACAACAGGCTATTGAAAAGTTTAAGGCATGAAGTGGCAATAGACCTTCCGTAGTTGTAGTGAATAAACAAGAGGAAGATGATTATGGAACTTGCGATGAAGGAACGATATTTGCACGCTGTAGAATTGCTGCGGGATCAAATAAGTATAGCGATGTTTGAGAAATATCCTTTTTCTCTGCCGTTTATTCGTGATTTGCATTCATTGGAAATAGATCCTTGTGTTACGATTATTATTGGCGAGAATGGTTCAGGGAAGTCAACCCTACTTGAAGCGGTTGCTGTTGCCTGGGGGTTTAATCCGGAGGGCGGAACGCGCCATTTTAATTTTTCGACGCATGATTCCCATTCGGAGTTATATGAGCATATTCGGTTAGTTAAAGGAATTAAAATGCCGCAAAACGGATTTTTTTTGCGGGCAGAATCTTTTTATAATGTGGCAACTCAAATAGACGCGTATGGTGTTAGTAAGTATTATGGTGGAAAATCTCTGCATGAGCAGTCTCATGGCGAGGCCTTTTTTGCAACTTTTATGAACAAGTTTACCGGCAACGGATTATATATTTTGGATGAACCGGAAGCGGCTTTATCGCCAATGCGTCAGCTGGCGATGTTGGCGCGAATACACGATTTGGTTGAGGATAAATCACAATTTATTATTGCGACTCACTCACCGATTATTATGGGGTATCCAGGGGCAAAGATATTACAGGTATCGGATAAGGGGATAGAAAGTGTCGAATATGAAGCTACAGAGCATTATATGCTTACTAAGCAATTTATTGACAAGCGTGAAAGAATGTTGAAGTTGTTAATGGAATAGTGCTAAAACATCAGCAAATATATCCCAATATAATAATGGCACACTGAATCTGTAATGGTTTCAGTGGGCCATTATTATTGTAAGTTTGGTTTATTTTAGAGATATTGTAGATTGAAGCGCAAAAAATAGAATGATGGCTGACGTGTTGGACGTTTGTTCTCGATTTGGTATTTGGGGGCGTGGAGATCTTTATAGTCGCGGAAAATTCCTTTTAAAACAATAATTATGGAAGAAAAGGAAGAATTTTGATATAAATTGGTTATATGTGTAATTAAAGATCAAATATGGTAAAGGAGAGAGGCCGGTTATGAAAAATATAAGTATTTTACTAAATTGTATATTGTTAACGGTCGTTGGTCCTGTTGTGCTTGCAAGTCCGCTTGCGGTAATAAATCGCTTGATGCTGGGATGGTGAATGAAGTTATTAGGCAGAGGACGTTGGTGAAAAAATAAATGAGGGCCGGTGTGTTGGATAGCTGCTCTCGGTTTTGGTGTTTTGGCTGAGAGTTGTTGTGGTTGAGATTCTTGTGATGTGACTAAGGTGAAAATGTACTTGGATAAGGAGAGAGCAGAAAAGGCGATGACTGATTTTGAGGAAGGCTATTATTACGCTAAGCAAAGAAATGAAGAATTAGTTGAAAAAAGTACTTTGTCAGAACTGTTGGAACTGGCGGAGGTGTTTAATGAGGTTGTAGGAGAAAACGCCGAACTGGCAAGGGGGATGGCGGCTTATTATATCGAAATGGCACGGGGGAGCGAATAAGGAGTAAAAAATAAATGCAATATGGGTTAACAGGCGTTCGAGGATTTTAACTCGGAGGCCATTTTTATTTCAGTTACTATAGCATGTAAGGCTCACTTATATTAGTTGCTGTTGGTTTAAAATGTAAGATTACACACTTGCCATAGCCGTTGATAGAAATTGTGGTATTATAATAGAGTATACAAACGCTTGGTTGATCAGCGAATGACTAATTTATATGCTGAAGTTGTTAATGGAATAGTTTGAGAAGTGAAAACTGAGTGTATACTACCGGGGGCTGGGTTGTAATATTAAATCAAGAAATATAGGATGCACAAAATATGAATGAATCGGCTTTGACTGATAAATCTCAGGTAGAAAAGGTATTTATTAAAGGAACTATTGAACGGATAACCTTTCATAATCCGGATAATGGTTTTTGTGTACTAAGGGTTAATGTTAAGGGGTATCGTGATTTAGTTTCTGTTGTCGGCTATTCTTCGGTAATTGCCAGCGGTGAGTTTATCGAGGCTGGTGGCGTATGGAAGAATGATCCGCAATATGGATTGCAATTATCTGCGAGTACTCTTAGGTCGGCTGCGCCGACTAGTATTGAGGGAATACAAAAATATTTGGCATCAGGATTAATTAAAGGTATCGGAACGGTATATGCCGAGCGCCTGGTAAGTGCTTTTGGCACAGACGTTTTTGCGATAATTGAAACCAAGCCGGACAGGTTGTTAGAGGTTGACGGTATTGGGAAGAAACGCTGCGCTAAAATAATTCAGGGATGGGAAGCGCAGAAAAAAATCAAGGAAATAATGGTGTTTTTGTATGCTAACGGTGTTGGTACCTCAAAGGCGGTACGAATATATAAAACCTATGGTGATGATGCTATTAAGTTAATCCAGGAAAATCCATATCGTTTAGCACAGGATATTTATGGTATTGGCTTTATTACCGCTGACACGATTGCCCAGAAGATAGGCATCGAAAAGAACTCGCTTATCAGGGCCAGGGCTGGTATTAGGTATGCTTTGTTTGAAGAGGTGGACAATGGAAACTGCGGATTTCCGAAAGAAGAGCTTATTCCTAAGGCCGCTGAACTGCTGGATATATCGGCTGATATTATTGGAGAGGCTGCTGAAAGCGAAATCAACGAAGGCTCGGTAATAGCCGACAGTATTGGCGGAGTAGAGTGTCTGTTTATTCCCAGCCTACACTATTATGAGAAAACAATTGCCGAACGGGTGCGGTTGCTTTCGCAGGGAAGTGTAAAATGGGATGAGATCGACGGCGAAAAAGCTATTCCCTGGATTGAGGGGATTTTGAATATTTCATTAGCCGAAAATCAAAAGAGGGCAGTCGAAACTGCCATCACAACAAAGTTCTTAGTTATAACCGGTGGACCGGGGGTTGGAAAAACAACTATTGTAAACTCGATCATAAAAATATTGGCCGCAAAGAATCTTAAGATATTGCTTGCCGCACCAACCGGACGGGCTGCTAAACGGTTGGCGGAATCAACAGAGATGGAAGCGAAAACAATCCACCGGCTGCTGGAGTTTGACCCGGCGGAACGCAGGTTTAAACGTGACAGTGATAATCCGCTGGAATGTGATTTGCTTGTGGTTGACGAGACTTCAATGGTTGATGTTCAGTTGATGAATTCGCTTTTAAAAGCTGTTCCTGCTGATGCGTCGGTAATTTTAGTCGGTGATGTTAATCAGCTGCCATCAGTAGGTGCCGGACAGGTTTTAATGGATATTATTGAATCAGAGCGTGTGACAATAGTTACGTTGAATGAGATTTTTCGTCAGGCCAAGACCAGCAAGATTATTACTAATTCGCATGCCATTAATCAAGGTGATATGCCGGACCTTTCTAACGATATTGAGGGCGATTTCTTTTTTGTAAATGCTGAAACCCCTGAGGTTGGGATGCGGAAGATTATTCAGATTGTGAAAGAGCGGGTTCCTAAACGCTGGGATTATGACCCGGTAAAAGATGTCCAAGTACTCTGTCCAGTCAATGTCGGCGGTATGGGCGCGAAAATGCTGAATATTGAGCTGCAAAAGGTATTAAATCCGGACGCGGTTGAAAGAGTAGAGCGGTTTGGGGTGACCTTCGCCGTGGGTGATAAAATCATGCAGGTTCAAAATAACTATGACAAAGAAGTGTTTAACGGCGATATAGGCTATATTTCAAGCATTAATATTGAGGATAAAGAGCTTACAGCAAATTTTGAAGAAAAAGAGGTCATCTATGATTTCGATGAACTGGACGAAGTTGTGTTGGCCTACGCTTGTACAATTCATAAAAGTCAGGGTTCGGAATATCCGGTAATAGTTATACCGGTAATGATGCAGCATTTTATGATGTTACAGCGCAATCTAATCTATACTGGAGTAACCAGAGGCAAAAAGCTGGTAATTTTAGTCGGCCAGAGAAAAGCGCTAAGCATGGCGATAAAAGGTAAACGGCAAAACAAGCTTAGATATTCAAAACTGAAAGAATGGTTGAAGGATGCTAACTAATTGGGAACCGCGCCGGTGAGGCGCGGTTTTGTGATGCTTGCCTAATAATGTTGGATAAGGGGGGGAATATGATAGTGGTAAGAGTTTTTGATGATGGTAATTATTCGGTGGCCAAGGTGTCGCTGGAGGCAATCGGGGTAATTGAAGCTGGGCGTGGGTGGGAAATTATTACGGCTTCGGGACGACGTAACCAGCGTCTGGTTAATATGAAGCCAATTGATATTCCGAAAATTACCCCGGCAGCGATTTGGAAATCGCTATGGGCAAGGGTTTCTGCCCGAGACCAGGATATGGCGGCGGCGCATAGGTACCAAAACCAAGTGAAGCGCGGGAATATAAGGGTAAGGACAAAAGCCATGGCGAAGCTGTGGGTGGCGTGTCCGCTGGGAAAGCCGCCGGTCGTGCCGGTCGGGCGGAGTGTCCAGGGTGGAAGGTCAATGAGTTTTATTGCTTGAACGCTTATACCAACTAAAGCATCCAAATACAAGGTCATGCGAATAAGGCTGTAGATTTTTTTCCGCCAGGCCCAACCAATAATTAGGGCGTTGGTGGCGATGAGAAAAATATCGTTGCCTGTACCGCTTAGAAAGTTTGCTAATGGATGAAGCCAAATGTTTACACCGGTAACGGAAAAAACGATTATGATGGTGATTGTTCCAACTGTTAGGGCGGTTAAGGTGGTAAGGTTAAAAATGCTTTTGATAGATGACTGAATTTGCAGGTTCATGATTTGGCCTCCTTGATCATTTTGATGTGAGGTTATTTCCGTACGGGAGAGGAAATTGGCCGTTGAAGTTTTTGGCGTAGTATACGGATAGTTCGATTTCATCATGACCGTTGCGCTTTATAGGAATTTTGTCTAAGGCGGTGATTGATTCGAAATATGGCTGATATTGTGCGGCGTCTTGAATATATTTTGGTTGACCGATTATAAGCGCATCTTGGCCTTGGTAATCGGACAGGGTATGAATGAAGGCGAAGTGGTGCGGCGCATCATTTAGGGTAAGAACCGGCAAGTGTCCACCAAGAGCATAGTCGATTTTTCCACCGTCGATCCAGCTGTTTGTTACGATAAAGCCAACCGGTGCATTCAATAGACCGTGGGGTGATAATGGTTTTTCAATATCGTGCCAGTCAAGTGCTTCTAAGGTGGGGTCGTTTTTAGCCGACAGCTGCGGAAAGACGGTATGCAGCCAGCCGGTGGCGGTATGACTTGCCAGAAGGGTTACAAGGATAATGAAGGTTGCGGCTGAGCTTTTGAGCCACCATTTTGTTTTTCGGCTGCCGCGCTTGATGGCAATGACGATTTTTTCGCCTAGCAGTGGGAAGAGAAAGAGATAGCCGGGGGCTTGCCAGTGAAATAAGCCTTGTGCCCCCCAGAGGGTGGCAACCGTGAAGAAGAGGATCGGCAAGACTGACAGGCAAAGCAGAAAATGGCGGCGAGTTTCTCGCGGACCGGGCGAAATTTCGGGGCTATTTATCATGGGCGAGGCGGCCGAACAGGCCGAGCCGATAAGCGGCAGCCATATCCAGGGGAGCACCCAGGCTGCCTGGCCCATGATATTGGCGAGCATCTTTTGGGGATAGAAGCCGTGGGCCAATCCCCGGCTGCCCTGAAAAACGAAGGAGACCCAACTGTGGGCGGCGTTCCAGAGTAATACCGGGGAAAACAATATTCCAGCTACGAATAGAGAGAGGTATGGTCCAATGGTAAATAGTAAATGACGCTGTTTTTTGGTGCTGAGTATATAAAGCAAGGCTCCTAAAAATAGGAACGCTGCGTGGTATTTACATAGGAGGCCAAGTCCCAGCCAAAGTCCAAATTGCAACCAGAGAATATTGTTGGAACATTTAAAGAGGCGTTTGTCAAGAGTCAAGGCGGCGGCAAGCAGGGCGAAGAATAGCGGCCCGTCAGGCAATACCCAAGTGCCGGAACTGAGGCTGAAAACGGCGGAGATGTTTAGTAATATTGCGGCGTAAACTCCGGCCCAATTGCCAAACAGTTGTTGTCCCAACCGGTACATTAGCCAAGTTGATCCGGCAAAAAGCAGAATAAACGGCAAACGAACAATTACCGGGGCTTCACTGCCGGTAAGATGAGTGATTAGCCAGACCAGCCAGAAGTGGAGCGGCGGATGGTCGAAATAGCTGAGGCTCAGGGTGCGGGATATTGAGACAACGTAGCTTTCGTCGACGCCTAAGCCTGTTGTTGCGGCTAAAATTAGTCTTAATAAGGTGCTGAGGATAATTAATAGCAGCACAACTAAGGTTGGCGGGAGGTAAGCCAAAGTTATGATCTCCTTTCTGAGGTAAGAAGACATTCGCGTATTCGCGCGGCTGTCTTCTGGGCGCTTTCTTGACGTAAAATTTGTTGCTTGGCAAGCCTGAGGCGAGGGATCATGAACAGCGCTTCCCGGAAGATGCCGCCGGACATTTTAGATTTGCCGCCAGCCCGATCGTCAAAGATGATGGGGATTTCTTGAATTGTAAAACCATGAAGAAAGGTGCGGTAGGTCATTTCGATTTGAAAGGAGTAACCGACTGAGCGTATTGAATCAAGATCAAGTGCTTCCAAAACTTCGCGCCGAAAACATTTATATCCACCGGTAAGGTCGTTGATCGGCAGGCCGAGAAGAAGCCGAGAGTAGAGGCTGCCGCCTTTGCTGAGAAATTTTCTGGTCCAACCCCAGTTTCGGATGCCGCCGCCGGGGACGTAGCGACTGCCGATGACTAGATCGAAAGTTTGACTGGTTTTGAAAAAATGCGCTAAATAATCAGGATTATGTGACAGGTCGGCATCCATTTCCATTATGTAGCGGTAATTGCGACAAAGCGCCCATTTAAAGCCTGCGATATAAGCTGTTCCCAACCCCAACTTGCGTTCGCGGTGTATGACAAATAGCTGGTTAGTATATTGGAATACTGCTAGATTATCAACCAGTTCGCCGGTTCCGTCAGGGGAATTGTCGTCGACAATGAGAATGTGAATGTCGGGAACGGCTTGATAGATTGCCGACAGCAGTTTTTTGATGTTGGCGCGTTCATTATAGGTTGGGATTATGACTAATTTCATATGGTTTTCTTACCTCCCGGTCTTGTTTGGTTGATGGTTCGTTGAAGGTTATAAGATAATTCAGGATGAAATTAAAAAAGCTGACCACGGCAATAGCCAATAGTTGGCTTATTGTTTGGTCAACTTTAAATGATTGTATTAATATATGGAGAATTGCTAAATTAACAAATAGATTGATTACACTGATGGCTGTGAACGTAAAGTATTTGACGCCGGTAGGTTTATTTGGGGCTCGGCCTTTGAAGGTCCAGAGCAGGTTGCCGATAAAGTTGCTGGTGACAGCGACGGTGAATGACATAATGGCGGCAAGAAGATAACTTAGGCCTGCTGAAAGAGCCGTAATGTATGTAATAAGGTTGACTCCAACGCCGGTTAATCCAATTAAGGCGAATTTTAAAAGCATTTTAAGCATGATAAATTCTCCTTGCCTTGTGTTTAGCATGTATTGTCATCTAGGTTAATTGTAAGATGAAACAAGGCGTGGAGTGTTAATGTTTGGTTATTTGTTTGTTAAGTGATGAATGGTCAGCGATATAATTGGTAATTATACAAAACAATAGCTTATAAAACATAACACAACCTATATCATGGGAACATTGAGTGATGCTTAATTAAGTTTATACTGGCGATTGCTATTGAAATTAAATAAATAAATAAAAAAAAAACATTAAATAAAATAAACTCGTGGTATTGCATAAAAAAATAAATTTGTGCTATAATAAAACAAGATTTTACATAAGGGGGATTTATATGAAAATCAGCGGAAGAAATAAACTGCAGGCTACAGTCAAAGAAGTGATTAAAGGTGCAGTAATGGCAAAAGTAGTTATGGATTATAAAGGTGACGAATTGGTATCGGTGATAACTGTTGACTCAGTAGAAGATTTGGATTTAAAACCGGGCGATAAGGTTACTGCTCTGGTAAAATCGACTGAAATGATGGTAATTAAGTAAGGCTAATTTTAAGGCGGCTGTTTGGTTAATTCTGATTATAAAAACAAAAATAAGCGCAAGCGGGTTCACTGATTTAGTGATCTGCTTGCGCTTTTATGTAGGCTTGCTAAAAATTGTAGGAAGCATGAATTAGTTGTGTTTTGGACAGGCGATTTAATGATAGTGGCTGCCTAGTAGTCTAATAGTGTGCGCCTGGCAAACAAGCGGTTATTGGCGTTGTACCTGGCTAAGAGGCGTTCAAAAGCAATTTGTAAATTTGCAAAAAGATCTGGGGCATTTTCGAAGAAACTGTTTTGAACTAAGTGACGTTCTAATTTCTCAAATACGCCGAAGGTACGGCGGGTTGGAAGCCATTGCAGACCAAGAGAGGAAAAATCAGAGGAGTTTTCTAATTCGTTAAATTCTTTGAGGTCGTTGGCGTCCTGGATTGAATGCAGAATTGTATCCAGGGCGTAGCCGCGAGCTTTATAGGGTGGTAATATGTTTGTTTTAAGGACTTCAAATCCCGCAGTTATGCTTTTATCTTGACTCAATTTGCCAAAAGCTTGCCTGGTGTACATGTCGATAAAGGTGTGGAGATATACTCGTCCGAATTCGCCAACTCCGCGTCCGAATAACCGTCCGTACACAACTAGTTCTCCAGGTTGCGTGGATTGTAGGTCGCGGTCGCGAAATTCTGGTTTTGCGCGTTCGATATAACTGATTTGGCGAGAGTTCAATTTCAGGCCACCTTGGGTTGACAGGCGGATTAGTGTATTGCAGATGGTTTCCCGGTCGTCGAGTTTAGATTCTTTTTTCAGCTGTGCTAGAATTTCAATGCTCATTTTTATTCCGCGCTTTTGAAAGTGATTCAAGATGCGAAAGTCGTTCCAGTATGGATTGTGAAGGCAAAGCGCGGTTAATTGACGGTGGAGTGGCGTAATTATTGCAGGGGTGACGAAGGCTGCTTCAGGTGAGGCTTCGTTATTGATTTGGGGTAACGAACATGCATCTTCAAGTAGGAGGAATCGTAACCCGCTAAAGGATTGCAGTGGGTTTGTGGCTGGAGCAGTATTTGGAGCTAACATTGATAAGCACCTCCCCAAAAAAAATACCGATACGGCTGTATTCCGTGTCGGCACTTCATTGTGTAATAGCTATATTCTATGTTTAGTATATAGCTGTTTTTAGTTTGTTGCAAGTGTTACATTGAAATCAAACTAACTAAAACTAAATAAAACCAACTAAAATGGTTTTTAATATTGGGTTGAGTTTTGTTTAGTTGGTTTATGATTGTATTTTTTTAAAAAGGATATTGACTATAGTCCTGTTTTGGTATATCTTATGTGTAAATAGTAAATTGTGGTTCAGGTACAAAGGGGTATCAATTAGCCGTATTGAGGTGCGGTTAGTTGATTTTTTTATTGTTTTAAATAGTCAATAAATAAAGCTTGATAGATAACACGAATATCTATCAAGCTCAGGACCAGGAGAAAAATATTCCATTTCCAGTGGCATAGGTTTATTCAGTTTACCTATTTTTGTTAGGAAAATTGATAGACTGAGTGCAATGCTAAAACTGAGTTGTGTTGAAGCGTCTGGTGTGGCTGATATTTTAAGGAGGTGGTTGTATAGAGTTGTTAAGGATACAGTATAAAGCTTCATGAGTACCACGAATACCCATGAAGCTCAGGCAAATCTTCTATTCCCAGTGGCACTAGGTTTATTTAATTTACCTTTCTTTCATTATAACAACCTAGTTTTCTTTTTTCAAGAAAAAATATGGAGGAAAACAATATTATGGAAAAGGGGGCGCTCGAAGCAGGCGGAAGAAAAAACGATCACAAATTAAGATCTGTCTGTAAGGCTGATTTAATTTCTTTGGCAAATGAGGAGGAAAACAGGAAATCGGAAGTCTTGATCGACAGTCTTTTAAAAGGCGAAGTTACTACCAGCCTACTTTTAGCAAAATGGTTAGGCAAGGGGTTGTGGGTTAAACGGTGATTGCAGGATTTAAAAGCAGAATATGGTGGGCTTGAGCTTGGGTTTAGGTTAAGCGAGCTGGGGGGATTACAGCTTTTAATTAAAATGAAGGAGTAGATTGCTATGATATTGGTTAGAGCCATTGTTAGACCAGAAAAAAAGTATGTACTTCTTGAAGAACTTTCGGCTGCCGGATTCCATGCCGCGACTGTGGTCGATGTTGTAGGCCGCGGCAAACAAATGGGAATAAAAATCGGGGATGTTGTGTATGATGAAATTCCTAAATCGCTGATTATGATTGCGGTTTCTAATGAAGATAAAGAAGCTATTGTGGCACTTATCCTCAAATATGCCAAGAGCAGTGGTGCGGGATCGTTTGGTGACGGTAAAATCTTTATCAGCACAATTGATGAAGTATATACTGTTTCCAGCGGTGCTACAGGCCTATAGGAGGGGATGACGATGAAGGAAATCATTGCCGTGGTCAGGATGAACAAAGTCAGTGCTACCAAGCGGGCGTTGGTGGAAATGGGGGTGGCTGGTTTTACTGCCATTAAAGTGATGGGGCGCGGCAGACTGGTTGAGGATCTGTCAGTTATTGCAGAACGACGGAAAACTCTGCTGGCCATTAGTAAAGCGAACGATGATAGCAAGACTGAAAAGATGGTTACCCAATTTTTGGATGGGACACGATTCTTTCCCCGCCGGTTGTTTACTATTTTAGCGCATGATGAAGAGGTAGCTAAAATAGTCGAAACAATTATCGCTGTAAATCGAACCGATAATAAAGTCGGTGACGGGAAAATATTTGTCTTACCGATTTCTGATGTAATTCGGGTCAGAACCGGTGAAACCGGCGACGCAGCTGTGTGACCGGAAGAATAAAGATGGAGGTACAGAAATACTGTTAATGGTTGAAAGTGTGTTTAAGTATAGTGCTTGGAAAAGGCAAAGGCGCCTATTGTGTATACGAAAGTATGCAAAATAGACGCCTTGATTAATATCAGTAGGTAAAAATGAACTGTAAATGGTTTGTAGCAGTAGTACTAAATTTTTGTAAATTTGAGAGGAGTTAAAACAATGACAAGAAAAATTGCGATTTATGGTAAAGGCGGTATTGGGAAATCTACTACCCAACAAAATACAGCAGCAGCAATGGCCCATTTTTACGATCAAAAGGTATTTATCCATGGCTGTGATCCAAAGGCTGATTCAACCCGGCTTATTCTTGGCGGGATGAATCAAAAAACATTAATGGATATGCTGCGTGATGAAGGGGAAGAAAAAATTACTGTTGATAAGGTTGTAAAATCAGGATATATGGGAATTCGCTGCGTGGAGTCCGGTGGTCCTGAACCTGGAGTAGGCTGCGCAGGTCGCGGCGTAATCACAGCGATTGATCTGATGGAAAAAAACGGAGCGTATACTTCGGATTTAGACTTTGTGTTTTTTGATGTACTTGGTGACGTAGTATGCGGCGGATTTGCAATGCCGATTCGTGATGGTAAAGCCCAGGAAGTGTATATCGTTGCTTCCGGTGAGATGATGGCGATTTATGCCGCAAACAATATTTGCAAAGGTCTTGTTAAATATGCCAAGCAAAGCGGCGTTCGGCTCGGAGGGGTCATATGCAATAGCCGTAAAGTTGATCGGGAACAAGAGTTTTTAGAAGAATTTACTGCTGCCATCGGCACCCAGATGATTCATTTTGTCCCACGCGATAATATCGTTCAAAAAGCCGAATTTAACAAAAAGACAGTTGTTGAGTATGATGCTGATTGCAACCAAGCGAAAGAATATGGTGAATTAGCACGCAAGATTATTGAAAATAAGAATTTTGTTATTCCGAAACCGCTGAGTATGGATGCCTTAGAGGCTATGGTTGTAAAATACGGTATTGCTGATTAAAGGAAACTCAAGCGCCTGCGGCGGGAATTGATCATGCTGTTCAATACAAGGAGGAATAAGTTATGCCATATCATGAGTTTAAATGCAGCAAGTGTATTCCCGAAAGGAAAAAGCACGCTGTTATAAAGGGGGCGGGTGAGGATTTGACATCAGCCCTGCCTCTTGGATACCTTAATACAATTCCAGGGTCGATTTCGGAACGCGGGTGCGCGTATTGCGGCGCAAAGCATGTTATTGGTACGCCGATGAAGGATGTCATCCATATGAGTCATGGCCCGGTTGGATGTACCTACGATACCTGGCAAACAAAACGCTATATCAGCGATAACGACAACTTTCAGCTCAAATACACCTATGCGACAGATATGAAGGAGAAACATATTATCTTTGGGGCTGAAAAACTGCTCAAACAGAATATTATTGAAGCATTTAAGGCATTCCCCAATATCAAACGGATGACTCTTTACCAAACCTGTGCTTCCGCGCTGATTGGAGACGATATCAATGCAATTGCGCAAGAAGTAATGGACGAAATGCCTGATGTCGATATCTTTGTCTGCAATTCCCCCGGGTTTGGGGGACCGAGCCAGTCGGGAGGACATCATAAAATTAATATTGCTTGGATCAATCAGAAGGTTGGTAATGTTGAACCAAAAATTACCAGCGACTATGTCATCAATTACGTCGGCGAGTATAACATTCAGGGTGATCAGGAAGTTATGGTGGATTATTTCAAGCGAATGGGGATTCAGGTTCTTTCAACTTTTACCGGTAACGGATCTTACGACGATCTTAGAGCAATGCACCGAGCACACCTTAACGTACTCGAATGTGCGCGTTCGGCTGAGTACATCTGCAACGAGCTTAAAGTAAGATATGGGACGCCGCGACTTGATATCGACGGGTTTGGCTTCGAACCATTGTCGGCATCACTTAGAAAGGTGGGCTTATTCTTCGGAATCGAAGATCGAGCTCAGGCAATTATCGATGAAGAAACTGCCAGATGGAAACCGGAACTCGACTGGTATAAAGAACGCCTGAAAGGCAAAAAAGTGTGTCTCTGGCCGGGCGGCTCCAAGCTTTGGCACTGGGCGCATGTAATTCATGAAGAGATGGGGGTTGAAGTCGTCTCGGTATATACGAAATTCGGTCATCAGGGTGACATGGAAAAAGGGATTTCCCGGTGTGAAGAAGGGGCGCTCGCTATTGACGATCCCAATGAGCTTGAAGGAATTGAAGCGATGGAGATGCTGAAGCCTGATATTATTTTCACCGGCAAGCGTCCGGGCGAGGTTGCCAAAAAGCTGCGGATTCCTTACCTCAATGCCCATGCGTATCACAATGGTCCATGGAAGGGGTATGAAGGCTGGGTAAGGTTTGCACGTGATATTTACAACGCTATTTATTCGCCGATTCATCAGCTGGCCTTTGTGGATATCAGCAAGGATGAAATATCTAGCGATACAAAATTTTTAACCCAGAAAATGATCTCTGATGTGAATTTAAGTGAAGAGGTTACTTCTTCAAGCGAGCTGAGAGAGTATACAGGTAAATATGACAGCCTTGCCAAATTGCGGGGCAAGACGTATCCGGATTTAACATCGCCCAAACAAAGCGCTGCGGTTTAATGGAGGTGATGATATTTATGGAAGATATGATGAACGATAGGATTGGGCAACTGGTAGATTATATTATGAAAAAATGTTTGTGGCAGTTTCACTCCCGTTCCTGGGATCGCGAGAAACAGAACGAGGGAATTCTTACGAAAACGATGCAGCTATTGTGCGGCGAACCTGTAGAAACTGGAACTCCGACTGACAAATGTTATTGGGTAGATGCCGTGTGCTTGGCTGATGCTTTTAAAACCCGGTATCTATGGTTGGCTACGATGGACAAAGCGGAGATTAAGTTATTGATGCAGGGGCTCAAAGACCGTATGGACTACTTAACCATTACCGGATCGCTAAATGAAGAGCTTAATGACCCGCACTATTAAATAGTAAGGATTAGAATTGGCGGATGCAGAACAGAAAAAGAAAGGGAGTAATGCTATGCGTTGTGAAGTGAAAGAAAAAGAGCGTGCGGGCGTTATCAATCCGCTACTTACATGTCAGCCGTGTGGCGCGCAGTATGCCAGTATTGGAATAAAGGATTGTATTGGAATTGTTCATGGAGGACAGGGCTGCGTTATGTTTGTCCGCCTGTTGTTCTCACAGCATTTCAAGGAGAGTTTCGATATTGCATCGTCCTCGCTGCATGAGGACGGGGCGGTATTCGGCGCGACCCATCGTGTCGAAGAAGCGGTCGATGTGCTTTTGATGCGGTATCCGGATGTGAAAGTCATACCAATCATCACAACCTGCTCGACGGAAGTCATTGGCGATGATGTCGATGGTGTAGCTTTGAAGCTTAATAATGAGCTTTTGCCAGAAAAGTATGCCGGACGGGAGGTCCATCTTATTCCGATTCACACGCCTAGCTTTAAGGGAAGTATGGTGAGTGGCTATGATGTTGCGGTCAAGGATTTTGTAAGTTATTTTGCGAAAAAAGGTCAACCAAACGGAAAACTTAATCTGATTACGGGCTGGGTCAATCCCGGAGATGTAACTGCGCTCAAGCATCTTTTGTCAGAGATGCAGGTGGAGGCGACTGTTCTCTTTGAAATTGAAAGCTTCGATTCTCCACTCATGCCGGACCAACGCGAGGTTTCCCACGGCAATACGACGGTCGAGGATTTGGTCGGTACGGCTGACGCGTTGGGAACAATCGCATTGAACCGCTATGAAGGTGGTCAAACCGCCGAATATCTTGAAAGCGAATTCGGCATTCCGGCGATCATTGGCCCGACGCCGATTGGGATTCGCAATACCGATACTTTTTTGCAGAACGTGAAAAAAATGACCGGCAAGCCTATTCCTAAGTCGCTTGTTCGCGAGCGGGGACTGGCCATCGATGCGCTGACCGATCTTACGCATATGTTTTTAGCTGACAAGAAAGTCGCCATCTACGGCAATGCTGATCTTGTCATCGGTCTTGCGGAATTCTGTCTTGATTTGGAAATGAAGCCGGTGCTTCTCTTGCTCGGCGACGACAACACGGCTTATCCGAACGATCCCCGGATCAAGGCGCTTCAGGAGAACGTCGATTATGATATGCAGATCATTATGAATGCGGATTTGTGGGAATTGGAAAACCGGATTAAGAACGAGGGAATTGAACTTGATCTAATTCTGGGTCATTCTAAAGGGCGGTTCGTTTCGATTGACAATAATATCCCGATGGTACGCGTTGGTTTTCCAACTTATGACCGTGCGGGACTGTACCGCCATCCAGTCGTTGGTTACGCAGGCGCGATATGGCTTGCTGAGGCAATGGCGAATACGCTGTTTACCGATATGGAGTATAAGAAGAATAAGGAATGGATTCTCAATGTTTGGTAAGGCGTATTTAGTCTAGGAGTAAAGAACGGCTAATTCCCTGGCTAATTCGACTGAAATTCAGATGGGGTTAAAACCCCACCTGAATTAAGTCTCATTTATCAGGTTCTGGCAGAATCATATTAAAAGAGGATAGAACAATGAAGGATAGGAATGAAATCGATTTAGAGGCATTTGAAGCAAATTATCGGAGTGCAAAGATGTACCATTACCGAGCGGAGCAATTTTTGGGTGAAGGGCAGTGTTCCAGTGTGGTTTTCAATGTAGCTTCCGTTGCGCTTGAAAACTATCTTATTGCTTTGTGTGAGTTATATGGTGCAGAGCCGGGAAATCACAATTATACTTGCCTGATGGACGAAGTAGAAACCATTATTGACGTTCCTCCGCTATTAAATAAGGAAATAAGATCGCTGGATCAAATATTTGGTATTTGTTCGCTTGAAAATTATTATCACGGGATGCCGGAAACCTCTGATACGAATCGAGTTCTTTCCATGTGTAATGAAGTGCGGCAACTGTTTGATGAAACAAGAATTTCATCAATTAGAGCTGCTTATAACAACGCTAAAAAAGAAGGGTGAGTTTATACCGGAATGAAAGGGGGGAGCGAAATATGGAAGAAGAATTAGCAAAAATTACTGCCAAACATCCTTGCTATTCTTTTGAAGCCCAGCATAAATTTGCCAGAATGCATCTGCCGGTGGCGCCGATTTGCAATATTAGCTGCAACTACTGTAATCGAAAGTATGACTGTGTGAATGAAAGCCGTCCTGGTGTGACAAGTGAAGTATTGACTCCTGAAATGAGTCTGGCAAAGTTTATACGGGTAAAAGAAGCAATCCCTCATTTGAGTGTTGTCGGAATTGCCGGTCCTGGTGATGCCTTGGCGAATTGGGAGACTGTAAAAAAAAGTATTGAGTTAATCAAGGCAAAATCGCCGGAAATGATATTTTGTTTATCGACTAATGGCTTGATGCTTCCTCAATACGGTCAAGATATTATTAACTTGGGAATTAAGCATGTAACAGTAACTGTAAACTGTTTGGAGCCAGCTATAGGGGTAAAAATTTATCATCATATTCATTACCAGGGTAAGTATTATGAGGGGGAAGCTGGCGTTAAAATCTTAATTCACAACCAGCTGACCGGGATTAAGTTTTTGGCTGATAACGGCATCCTGGTAAAGGTCAATATTGTTATGATTAATGATATTAATGGTGAACATATACCGGAAGTAGTAAAAAAGGTAAAGAGCCTGGGAGCTTTGATGACAAATATTATGCCGTTAATTCCGGCTCCCGGCAGCGTATTTCAGAATTTTCCCCAGACCAGTATGCAGGAAGTGACTGGCATGAGGGATTTGTGCCAGAGCGAGCTGCCACAAATGCGTCACTGCCAGCAATGCCGGGCCGATGCCATCGGGCTTTTAGCGGAAGATCAGTCGCACAAGTTCCGTAATACCAAGCCGGATGTTATAAAAAAATGTAACCAGCGGGCCAAGGCGTATAAAGTGGCTGTGACTTCCAAATATAAGAACTTGGTTGATTTGCATTATGGTCATGCCGAAGAATTTCATATTTATGAAACAGATGGTATGGATGTTAAGTTCATTGAGACTAGACTTACTCCAAAATATTGTCTAGGGATGGCAAGTTGTGCTGAGACTGAAGAGCTAAAGGAGACAGTTATTAAAGGGATTGCAGATTGTGATGCTGTATTGACTATGCGGATAGGTCATGATGCACAACAGCGGTTAAAGGAACAGGGTGTCTTTGTGGTAGAATCTTGTGCCAGCGTCGAAGAAGGCTTACTCTATGCCTTTCATCAATTGCGCCGTGCGGCGGATCAGCCGGGGGCTAGATTAAAAGCCATCTAGGGTGCGATAAAATGTAAAGGAAAGAGGGGGGTAGGATGAAAGAGGAGTTTATGTTTATTGACCAAACCCTGGGCTATGCATTAGAAACCCAATCCTTGGATATTGCTGAATTCATAGCTATAAAACGGAAAATCGCAACCATGTCACCAGTTATTTTCGATTTGACCTTGCAGTCTTTTTTGGCTGTTTTGCGCTATGCGGCGGTGAGGGCAGAGGATATCCGAATCGGTATTCAGCCTACTGCCAAAGAGGTTGCTGCGGCTCATCAATTGGGTTGTTGTAACATCAAAGTAAGCCTGGACGATAACGCTATACACGAAATGCCTGCTTTGACAGGAGAAGCGCTAAGGCAAGCACGTGAGTGGGAAATGAATGTCGCGCTTCATATTATAGGCAACTGCGAATATCCGGCAAGCAAGGTGCGCCATATTTGCCGGATTGTGAAGGAGTACGGTATAACCAGTATTGTTTTTGATGATAGTAAAAGTGAACTTGATTCGGTCGCTACTTATTGGCGGCTGCTTGATTTGCAGCAGGAAATACCCTGTGGTGTGGAGTACTATGGAAGCAATGGGAAGGGGCTGGCAACGGGAAATGCTCTGGGCGCTATAAAAAGCGGCGTGCGTCATATCGCAGTTGCTGTTGGCGGGGTTGGCGGATATCCTGCGTTTGAAGAAGTGCTGATGAGTGCGCGGTACTTGCTGAAGTTTCCGCTAGATATACCGGGGAATATGGCAGAATGCTGTGGAGAGATACTCAGCTATGCTGGTCAGACGGTGAATTTTACAAAACCAATTATCGGAGCGCATATTTTCGCTCATGAATCGGGTATTCATGTGGATGGCGTGAATAAAAGAAGTGATTTATATGAACCCTTTACGCCGGAGACTGTGGGGTTGTCGCGGAAAATTATTATTGGCAAACATTCAGGGAAAGCGGCGATTGAGTTTAAAATTAAAGAAATGAATATTTCCCTTCAGCCCACGGCAGTTTCAGAGGTGCTGGAAAAAGTCCGGGGGCTGGCAATCCGGCAGAAAGCGCCGGTTTCGGATAGGCAATTACAAAGCCTGGCGCACGAAGCAGCGTCATGAAGATAAAAATTGTTGATACAACCTTGCGTGATGGTGAACAAGCGGCTGGTGTGGTGTTTTCCCAGACGGAAAAACTGACCATTGCTGAGGCGCTTGACCAGGCTGGTGTATTTGCCATTGAAGCAGGAACTCCGGCGATGGGAGTAGAAGAACAAAGTGCACTGCAGGCAATTGTAGACGCCGACCTATCGGCAAGAGTGATCGCCTGGAACAGGGCTGTCAAGCAAGACATTCTGACATCGGTTAAGTGTGGGTTTTCCTTTATCCACATTTCGGTGCCGGTGTCGGATTTGCATCTTCAATATAAATTGAAAACAACCAGGGAAGCCGTTCTGCAGCAAATGGTTGATTCGATAATCTATGCCCGCAGTTTTGGCTGCAGTATATCGGTGGGAGCGGAAGATGCGTCGCGAGCTGATGAGAAATTCTTTTTGCAAGTGGCTGAGGCTGCTGCCCGGACGGGGGCGGAATATATTCGTTATGCTGATACGGTAGGGCGATTGGAACCGCTGGAGACCTATGAAGTCATGCAGAGTCTTAGGAAGAAATGTGCTCTTCCCTTGGAGATTCATGTTCATAATGATTTCGGGCTGGCTACTGCCAATACGGTAGCTGCCATTCAGGCTGGTGTGCAGATGGTAAGTGTCACAGTAGGCGGGATTGGAGAGCGAGCTGGCAATGCGACGCTAGAGCAAGTTTTTGCTGTATTGACAGATCTCCATGGGCATGACACCGGTATCGACAGAAATATGCTGCCTGTTCTAACCAAATTGGTGGCTAAGGCGTGCCATGTTGAAGCGGATCATTTTTGCCAAAGATGATGGAAGAATAATAAAATAGCTAGTACAATGAAGTGTCGACTAAGCAGAGTGCAAGCTCGCGCTATGGGTTGACTTTTTCTATTTTTCAGATCAGTTATGAAAGGAACGAAAAAAGCGATGAGACTCCACTATTTGCAACATGTTCCATTTGAAGATCCCGGAAGTATTTTAATATGGGCAAAGGAAAACGATTGTGTTATAACAAATACTCAGTTATACAAAAATGACCCATTCCCAAAACAGCATGATTTTGATTGGCTTGTGGTTATGGGGGGGCCAATGAATATCTATGACGAAGAAATTTATCCATGGCTAGCTGATGAAAAGGTGTTCATCAGGGAAGCTATTGCTGCAGGGAAAGTAATTATCGGCCTATGTCTCGGCGGGCAATTGATTGCCGATGTGATAGGCGGCAAGGTGACCCAAAATCCTTATAAGGAAATTGGCTGGTTTCCAGTTCGATTGAGCGAGGAAGCAAGGTCATCACCGTTATTTTCTTTTTTCCCGCACCAGCCGGTAGTATTCCAGTGGCATGGGGATACCTTCAGTGTTTTGCCGGAAGAAGTGAAATGCATCGCCGAAAACGATGCCTGCAAGCATCAGGCCTTTATTTATAAGGACCGGGTATTTGGGTTTCAGTATCATATGGAAAACACGCCGGCGATCATCGAGGGTCTGGTGGAAAACTGCCGGGATGAGATGGTTCCCGACGTTTATGTGCAGACGCCGGAAGAACTGCTGGAGCACCCTGAATATATTGCCCAGAACAATGCGTGGATGAATATGTTTTTGACGCAACTGGAAAAAATGTATCGGCAGGGGGAGCTTTGATGGAACAGGTTCGTTATACGAAGAGAAACTGTACCGATCAGAAGAAAATCGAAACGTTTCTTTTGCGGGCGAGAACTGGTGTGGTTGGAATGGCAGGTGGTATTTTCCCGTACGCTGTTCCGGTGAACTATATATGGCACAACGGTTCTGTTTATTTTCATGGCATGGGTTCAGGTAAAAAGGAGAATATCCTTTCCCAAAATCCGCCCGTCTGTTTTACGATATATGAGGAACAGGGCACCGTGACTGATCCGGTGCCCTGCCATGCTGATACGGCTTACCTGAGCGTAATGCTTTTCGGCAAGGCTGAGAAGGTGACTGACCTCGAAGAGGCTGCCACGGTTCTACAGAAATTTCTGGATAAATATATGCCGAAGTATTACAGTCAACTTTTAACCAGCACTTTGATTGAGAAGTATCGCTCGTCGCTTGACGGGAATGCGGTTTCGGTTTATCGGGTAACGCCGCAGGAAATGACGGCCAAAGAAAACTCGGTGGAATCTGACAAACTGCTGAATTTGGAAACGCGGTAAGCATAGGCGATAGTTGTATGAAGTAAAGGCGTTTTGTGAGTATAAGTATTCGGAGGGGGTAATAACCCCCTCCGAATACTTATACTCACTTTTATTTGTTGCAAAACCTTCACACGAATGTCACATTTCTGCCAAAAATGGATAGTATAATAAGCACATAAAACAACGGCGGACATATATTTTAGCTGAGTATGCTGCAATGTCCGCCGATGATATATTTTTCCAATCAGGCCCTTGCTAATATTGAGCAAGGGTATTTTTTTAGTTACTTAATATTGGAGTCAAAATGGAACATAAGCTCTCCGTCAACAACCTTTCTATCATCAACAAAAGCTTCGCCCCATATTTTTACCATTTTACTGCGAGCCTGAATTACTTCAGCTACCAGGCGTAGTTGATCGCCTGGTGTTACGGGATGTCTGAATTTTGTCCTATTAATTGCAACAGTATATGCCAGTGTACCTCGATTGTTAGCAGGATAAAGCATGGCGACTCCGCCAACCTGAGAGATTGCTTCTAAAATAAGTGCTCCAGGCATTATAGGATTGCCGGGGAAATGTCCCCGAAAAAAGGATTCATTAATATTAACATTTTTTATGCCTACTGCACGTTTCATTGGCTCGAGTTCGGTAATGCGGTCAACTAGTAGAAAAGGATATCTATGGGCAAGTATATCTTGTATTTCAGTGATAGATATCAAAAAAAACAACTCCTTCGACTTATCAATAATAATGGTTAGTATCTACTATAAATAATAATTCTTGCTAAAACTGTAATTTCCTTCAAAAATTATGTTAACTAAGAAGGTTAAACCTTGATACAAGGGGTGAATGGTAAGCAGAAAATGCGACTGTCTCAGGTATTTCAGTGAGACAGTCGCATTGATGAAATTAATTAGGAAATTCTTTGGAATTTACAAAAATACCTTCTACTTTGGATAAGGCATTTGGGGTGAGTTCATACGCCATAAATACTTCGTCAGGAACATCAAAGTGGGCAATTATGCCAAGACGGCTTGCCAGAACGTAACCAAAGCGCGGATAATATATTAGAAACCCCGCCTTTTTTTATTTTCTTTGATAAGCTTGCGGGCGTTTTTTATTCCACCTACTTCGGCGAACATTGTGGAAAATTTTTCAGTTTCAATCTGCTTAGAACTTAAGCCCTCATACTTTGCTTCTTTTTTTAGTTTAAAATAATTTTCGAGTCTATCTGAAGATAACAAACCGGCGTTTATAGCCGTTTGTACCGCACAGTTTGGCTCACAAGTATGAGTGCAATCATGAAATTTGCACTTTGTTGAAAGCTCATCAATATCGGCAAAGGTTTTTGATAGGTCGGCGCTTTCAATACCAAGTTCCCGCATTCCGGGGGTGTCGATAACGATGCCGCCGCTTGGAAGAACAATGAGTTCCCGTCGGGTGGTGGTATGCCGTCCTTTATCATCGTTTCTTGTCTCTTTGGTTTCAAGTGCAGTTTCGCCAATAAGTCGATTGATCAAGGTTGATTTACCAACACCAGACGAGCCGATGAAGGCAATGGTTTTGCCTGTGCCAAGGTAACTTTTGACAGATAGGTAGCCGTCCTCACTCATGCTTGAAGTAACCAGCACATCAACACCGCAAGCGACAGTAGCAAGCTCTGCCATCTTTTGGGGGAGATCGTCGCATAAGTCAGCTTTAGTAAGCACGATGACCGGAATTGCCCGGCTATCCCAGGCGACTCCAAGGTAGCGTTCTATTCGGCGAAGGTTAAAATCGTTATTAAGCGACATACAGATAAATACTGTATCAATGTTTGACGCTACAATCTGGTCATTATTCGATGTTCCGGCGGCTTTTCTGATAAAGGCGCTTTTTCTTGTCAGGACGTGGTGGATAATTGCATTTCCACCGGTATCATTATTGCGGTCAAGCATAACGAAGTCGCCGACTGCGGGGTAATCAGACAAAGTTTTTACAGCAAAACGATATTTTCCGGAGATCTCGGCTGTCAATTCACCGTTTGCTGTTATGACCTTGTAGAGGTCTTTGGATTGGGAAATTACCCGCCCGATATAAAGGTTGGTATAATAAGCAGACTCGGCAGCGAATTTTTGGCTGAGTCCCCAATTTTTCATGTCTATTTTGCGCAATTTTTAATCCTCCAAAAGTGTTAGATAGTGACTTTTGGGAGGTTTATACTAGTTAATTTTTTGTACACACCTCCCGCATTGTTACAATATCCGATATATTATTGTTAAACATAAAATAACAACTCCTTCCGTTGATGATATTATTTACCGTATTCTATTAGTTAAAAACAGATTTAGAGATTTTATAGGCAAAATATAGTAGGAGGCCTCCCAAAAACCTATCAAGCCACTTACGGGATTTTTGATAGATTTGCCGAAAAAAATCGGATGAAATCATTATTGATAGAATAACAAACCACCCTCCGACGGCTAATACAACTTCCAAGCCATATATCCATTCTACCCAACCCGGAGTGGCTGGAGTAATAAATTGCGAGAAGATACTTAAGAAAAACAAAAAAGCCTTTGGATTTAATATGTTGCATAAAAAGCCATTATTAAAGCCTTGGAGGACGGTTTTATTGTCGTGGATATTTGGCGAATAGTCAAAATCCATTTTTTTGTTTGAAAAAGTAGCTTTAATGGCCTGTATTCCTAAGTATGCCAAATAACAAGCCCCCAAGATTTGGATAGCTTTAAAGATATAAATGTATTTTTGTAAAACCAAGGCAAGTCCGAATATGGTATAGGATGCATGAATAAGTAGTGCGGTTGCTATACCGATAGCAGATGCAATACCAATTTTCTTTCCGTATTCAAGACTATTTTTCATAACAATAAAAAAGTCAGGACCTGGGGATATTCCTGCCAGTATCCCAATAAGAAAAATTTCAAAGAACACTATTGTTTTACCTCCTGCCTGATAATATCTTGATAGATGTGAGAGATAAAAATATTATAGCATACTAAAATTTGTACCGTATAGCTTGCAATCGTTATTGCGGATTAGGGTTCCATATTTTTCGGTAATTGCATTGGTTGGACAGAGTCTTGGTAGAATTAGTCACGCACTGTTTTTTTTAACGCGCCGTCAGGCCGCCATCAACTGACCATATGGCTCCTGTAACGTATGAAGCGCATGAGGAGGCAAGAAAACAAATTACATAGGCACCGTTTTCTAACAATAGCTTGGCAGTTGATAAACCAATTCCAGAAGTTCCGCCGCTGATTATGGCGTATTTTCCGGCTACATCATATTTAACGTTAGGCCAAGACATAAAATACGACGCCTCCATCAATTAGTGCATTTACTATTTGTTTTGACAGACAAGTTTATTTTTTTGCCGGACAAGCAATCTGGTAATAAGTATCATAGCCGCATATATAATAGCGGAACCAATAATGGCCGATAAAATATATCCTGCATATTGACTAATTGTACTTTGACCTAAAAAATTCATGCTGTAGTCTGGAAATAACGATTGCCAAAAGTCTCCCAATTGTTCCATGCCTTGAGGAACATAGCCTAGTGTTTCTTTTAAGCCGTCGGCATCCCATTCTCCCCAGGCAGTACCGTCAGCTAAGAGACCTAGCGGCGAAAGGATTACAAGAACTAATAGGACAAGCCAATAGTGTTTATACATTTTGTGTTAGGCCTCCTCGCCGATTTTGGTTTGGGTAAGCATCATATCTGATGAGTGGTGGGCAATAAATTTTAATGCTGCCGCGGTTACGATTCCTTCGACAATTCCAGCAATGGTAAGGTGAGTTATCATCATAGCCGGTATCGCTACATTAAGGCCATAGGGACAATATAAAGGTGTACCGTCAGCTGTTGTGAAAAAGAGGGGTTGGATGCCAAATTCAATTGAAGCCGCTAATGCAGCAAGATTAATGGCTATATATCCGGCAACAGCTCCGGCAATTATTTGCCGTTTTGAACCAGGCGATGTGTTGCGGCAAATAAGCTGGTATATATAGTAGCCTGTGAAAGGAGCGATAAATGCCATATTAAATGTATTGGCACCAATAGCCAATATTCCGCCGTCGCCAAAAATAAGTGCCTGAATAATTAAAGCGACACTCATGGAAATAGCTGCGGCCCATGGTCCGAGAACAATTGCGATTAAAGTGGCACCGATAGCATGGGCTGTAGTTCCATCAGGAATAGGTACATTAAACATCATTATCAAAAAGGAAAAAACAGCACCCATTGCAAGTAAGGGAATACGGGATACATCAAGAGTTTTTTTTAGTTTGGCGGAAGCTCGATACCATATTGGTACCATGACGACACCTAATGTGGCACAAGTGGAAGGACTTAAATACCCATCGGGAATATGCATATTGCATAACCACCTTTCTTAATTTTATTCGTGCTACTAATTTGGTAATTCGTGTTACCGTTAATTGTATTTTAGCACTAAACTAATTAGATGAAAAGTCTGATGTTAATTTAAGTTTATGAAAAAGTATGGCGGCATAACAATAGCCTGTTTGTTATGCCGCCATACTTTTTATCTATTACTTTTTGCCGGGGATTTTGGAATGTAGTTGTCAGTGAGCCGCATCGCCTCCGCCAGCCAATTGTCGGGCTTCGCCAGCAGTGGTTGACAGGGAGATTCCGGTATGGTACGGGCTGCTAGGATTTATGGTTGGTGTAGCTACTTTGATGCCGCGCTTAATAAGGAGTTCGCGAAGCTGCCAGGGTTTGTCAGTTATAAGACCGTCAACACCCATAGCGATTAAGTTATTCATATCTTGCAGGTTGTTTACTGTCCAAGGTATTACTTTCATACCCAAAGCGTGGGCTTCATTAACCAGTGTTGGCGATAATTCTTCATAGTACGGCGACACGACATCAGCCCCGATTGCTTTGGCTGCTTTGACATAGTCTCCTTTAAAGTCGTTTATGTTTAGTCCGGCTAACCAAGGCGATGGTTTTTTGTCACCGATTTTAAGGGAGCAGCCTCCGGGTCCCCAGGACGGTTGTTCGTTGCTTAAAGCTACCAGTGTGATATTAGGGTCTAATTTATGCATTTCTTTCAGTGTTCTCCAGTCGAAGGACTGAAGTGCTACACGATTTTCCATATGATATTTTTTTATGATTTCGTACACTTTCTTGGCGAAAACGGCAGGATCAGGATTGTTTTTATAAGCGGCGTCAATCGGATCAGGGTAGGATTTTGTTTCAATGTTAAACATTATGGTATTGTTGCCATAAGAATTGACTAGGTCAAATACTTCTTCTAAAGTAGGGATTGTTGTTCCCGGTACAGACACCTGGGTTTTGCCATGGCTGTCGAAGTAGTCGCCGGCGGCCGGATTCATGGTACCGACATCAAATTGTTTAATTTGGGCTAGGGTCATTGTCCGAATATCGTATTGACCTTCTTTGACATATTTGCCATCCGGGCTTTTAGTTAAATTTGGACTCATGATTGGGTTATGACTTATGACAATATGTCCGTCTCTGGTCAGCTGCATATCCATTTCAAGGGTTGTTACTCCTAATTCAAGAGCATAAGCAAATGAAATCAGCGTATTTTCCGGGCGGGCATCTCTGCCGCCGCGATGGGCTTCTAAGTCAAAGTTTTTAATTGGTATTTGAGCATAGACTTCTGGCATTGTCCAAAGGTTAAGGGCTGAAGTTAACATAAATGTCACTATCCCTCCGAGAAGAATGGATTTACAGGGCTTTATTAGGGTTGTCATGCTTTCATTCTCCTTTGTAAGTTAATGGTTTGGTAATTCCAAATTATGTATTTAGTATAGCTCCAGTTTACGGGGAAATTTGTTAATTCAATGTTGTATTTTTGTTAAATCTTAAACCGTAATCGGGAGGCGGAATATTGCGAAGAAGTTATGACTGTAAATGGGGATGATAAGGGGAATAAGGGGCTGGAGGTGAATAAACGCGGAGCTGGCCTGAAGGTCAACTTCGCGTTTGTTTAAGGTTTATATAACACTTAGAACGAACTTATATTTAGCAGGCAAACATAGCAGGGAACTGGGCTATAATTCCATTGGTAAACATATCGGCCATCATTAGAGCTTGGTTCTCAATTTCGTCAAATAGCGCGATGCTTTCTGCATATTTTCCGGAAAGCGTCGCGACAGCTTCATTTTTGGTAAGGGCTAAATGTTTGTGCCACATAGCCGTCATCTCTTTTAAATCCCAGTAACAATTTATGCGATTTAGAAAATAGGCGATTTGATCAGCGTTTTCATACCAGAGTTTTTCCGCATCAGCCGCTGCTTTTTTATTTCCGGCTTTAGCTGCTTTGACAAGGTTGGCGGCAATAACCAGATGGTCTTTTATCAACTCTCCGAACTCCCCGGCAGCTTTGGTGCCATAGAAAGGCTTAAAGGCTAATGCGAAATCATTAGCGTTGCGAAGAAGGCGCTTTGTAGTAAAGGCTAAATCCGGAGAATCATCGGCAATGCCGATGATAGTTAATCTTGTCCAGTATATATGCTGTTCCCATAAAAGACGAAGTTGATTTCTTAAATGTTCTTCCTCTTTACTGATTGATCCAAGCTCATTATATTCACAGACGTCATAGTCCCAACAGCAAGGGTTATTTTGGTGAAAATTACTCATTAGATTTCCTCCCATAGCTATTATGTTACATAATATGCGAATGGGAATGCTGATGGCACATATTGATTTATCATAGCCACTGTTTATAATTGATTAAATTTCTCAAAATGACTTTTTTTTGATCATTTGATAGAGTTGGATTCATAATGGATATATAGGTTAATACTTCATCAAAGGCTAGCTTTGTTGGAATCAACTCATGATTGTAATTTGTCTTAGGTGGCGAATAGTCTTTAGTTTTGTTTAATAGGTTTAGCCAAGCATTATTCTGAGTAAAGGCTAGTTTGGAGTATAAAGCAAGCTTGTCTTGATGGGGCGTTGGAGAGTTGGCGACAAAGAGCAAGTTGATGTTGGTAACCAGATTCGGGGGACGGGAGATTACGAGGGAAAGGGTATGGGACTTTATTTCTGATACAAAAGTAGAAAGCCAATGATCAGTGGGGTTGGAGTGATAAAGTAAGGCAGTAAGATTTAAAACGGAGTTTGTTTCTAGGTAGCGTTCAGCCAAGTTATTATACAGATTTTTGAGGTAAGCTAGTTTAGTTGAATTGATTTCGAAAGCGACTAAATGGCCAGGATTTTGGAGGATTTGGGTTAAGTTTACGATTTGATTTTTTAAGTCGGCAAAACAATTGGTTTGGACGGTATGGATAATTCTATTTAAAGGAAGTCCGGCGATAGGCCCGGTTAAAAAATAGGTAAGGACATTTTTTACGGCAGGAGCTTCTTTTTTTCCAAATTCGTACATTACCTCAATGCTGTTGAAATAACATATATCACACACTAAGAGATCGATTTTGCAATTTAACTCGCTACAAGCGCGTTCGATTGCGGTACACATTTCTGAAATACCCATAATAAAGGGAGCGTGTTGGCTATAATCTGTTATGGCTCCGACAAATTGATAGCCGTGACCACTCAGGATGAGCATGTAATTTTGGGCTGGGTAGAGGGGAATTGCCCATTTGGTGAACTCATAGAGGGTGGCAGGGCTGGACATATTGATTTTACCTAAATCTTTTAATAGAGTAGATTTACCATTATCAATAAGGTAACGTCTTGTGCCGATCCATTTTGCTACGCGCGATGGGAAGGATATAGATGGACGAAGAATACTAACCAGCGTATCTTTTTCCCGGCTAATTTGTAGTACCACGTTAACGTTCTGGTGGGAGCCGGTGTTCTCAGCCGCTATTTTTGATTGCCAAATTTCTGGTTGAAGCTCATTGTTGCCATTGGCGTAGATTAATATAGTCCATTTTTTTTGTTGCTGCAGGTTTTTCACCTCTTTTGGGTACTTTTATGATCTTAAAATTTTTATATAGTATTTTACGAAAGTAAAAGCAAATAGTTACATGGGTAGAAAAGGATTTGTTCAAATTTGTTCAAATATGAAAATAAAAGAGGGCGATAACACTCGAACTTACTTGCGTAATGGCGGTCAGAGCGGTGGGGGGAACACTGCATGAAATGGAGCATAGAATAATATAAGCGAATTAATGTGGCTGTAGAAGGAGGTTCGCTCTAATGACAGTATCTTTTCTACCGATGGTGTCTTATTCTGCTGGAGGACGCCCATATGGAATAGTGGCGGCGGATTTTAATAATGACGGGAATATAGACCTAGCTGTAACAGATATATCTTCGAATATTGTTAGAATAGCTTTAGGTAATGGTGATGGTACCTTTTCGATCAGTTCGTTGACAGTTGGCACTAGGCCAGCGGAAATAGTGGCGGCTGACTTTAATGGTGACGGTAACATAGACCTAGCTGTAACAAACTACGGAGCTGGGACCGTTACTATAGCATTAGGTAGTGGGGACGGTACCTTTGTGACAAGTTCATTTGTCGTCGGCTCTAATCCTGTGGGAATAGCGGCGGCTTATTTTAATGGCGGCGGTAACATAGACTTAGCTATAGCAAATTCCGGATCCGGAACTGTCACTATAGCATTAGGTAATGGGGATGGTGGCTTTGTGACGAATTCTTTCACCGTCAGCAACGGAGTTTTTGGAGTAGCAGCGGCTGATTTTGATGGCGATGGTAATATAGACTTAGTTTTAACAAGTCAGTCTTCCAGTAACATGAGCGTGGCGTTGGGCGATGGATCAGGCAGCTTTGAGGTTAGCAGTACTTTTTCTACCGGTTCTACTGCTGAAGGAATAGTAGCGGCGGATTTTAATGGCGATGGGAACATAGATTTAGCTGTAGCAAACTGGAGTACCAGTAGTGTTAGCGTGGCATTAGGCGATGGATCAGGCACTTTTGAGGTCAGTAGTTCGTTTGACGTCGGCTCTCAGCCCGCGAGAATAGCAGCGGCTGACTTTGATGGTGACGGTAAAATTGATTTAGCTGTGACGAACTACTCTTCTGGCAGTATCAGTGTGGCGCCGGGCGATGGAACAGGCAGCTTTGGGTCCAGCAGCTCGTTTACTGTCGGTGGTTCGCCGGTGGGAATAGCAGCGGCTGACTTTGACGGTGACGGTAAAATTGACTTAGCTGTAGAAAACTCTAACTCTATGGGTATTTTGCTTAATAACACTTTGTTTGCAGTACGAGGTATGCGGTTATTTGATTAACTTTATGAGCTTCTATATGGGCAGCGGTGTAAAGCTTCTTCTTCTGATGATTATGTTACATAGTATACGGAAGGAGCTGGGGTAGGGACTAGAATTGAATGGATAATATAATCACCGATAGCCTATGAATAAAAAAATTCATAGGCTATCGGTGATTATGGATATTTGGAAAGCGCTAAAGGTGGCAAGCTGTGTTTGTGAATTTAACTAAAAATTCACACAAAAGTGGTAAAGACTGTGAAGTATATATGGAAAAATATAGGCATTGTATGCTAATATTAGAATGCCTATATAGTAAAAGGGATTAGTTTGGCGGTGAAAGTTATATCTAATCGCGAGGAATGGCGCGATAGTAGTATAAGGAAGATTAGCAGTGAGGCTGTAAGGAGGGATTTTTTTGGCAGTAAAGCTTGAGGTGGCAAAGGATATTCTATTAAAAGCGGCGGCAGTGATGCCTAAAGAGCAAGTAGAGCTGAGGGCATGTCATAAGAGGGTATTGGCTGAGAAAGTTATTGCGGCTACTGACTTTCCGCCGTTTGACCGTTCGCCGTTGGACGGGTATGCGCTTATTGCCGCAGAGGTAAGTCAGGCGACAATGGATAAACCTGTAAAGCTTAAGGTGGTGGCAAATATTCCGGCCGGCACTACGTCAGAGGTGGCAATTGGGCCTGGAACTGCAGCTAGGATAATGACCGGGGCACCGCTTCCGCCGGGTGCTACGGGCGTAGTACGGTTGGAAGATACTGCGGCTGATGGCGACGAGGTAGCGATATTTGCCGGTGCCGGGGCGGATAAAAATATCTGCAGCCAGGGGGAGGAAATCCGCCGCTCTGAGGAAGTAATTAAGCCGGGGACGGTTATTAATTTTGGGGCAATGGGCGTTCTGGCGCTTCTAGGTTATGCCAGGCCATGGGTATATAAAAAGCCCCAGGTATTTTTTCTGGCAACCGGCAGTGAGGTAATTGATGTTGAAAGTCCGCTTGTACCGGGGCATATTCGCAATTCGAATAGTTATATGTTGGCCGCCCAAGCCCAGAGTGCTGGAGCGGAACCTGTGCTTGGCGGAATCGCTCAAGACAGTATTTCGGAAATTGCGGCAAAAATAGAAACGGCTACCGGCTATGATTTGGTGGTGACAACAGGTGGCGCGTCAGTAGGGGATTATGACCTGATTGGTGCGGTATATCAAAAACTTGGCATAGAGGTACTCTTCGAACGGGTAGGTATGAAGCCTGGAATGCCGGTGGTGGCGGGAATAAAGAACGGCAAACTTTATATTGGGCTTTCCGGCAACCCGGCGGCAGCAGCTAATGCTTTCGAGCAGTTGGTGCGACCACTTCTATTAAAAATGGGCGGCAATAACTTTCTAGAACGGACTAAAGCGCGGGCTGTTCTGACTGCTCCTTTTGGTAAAAGTTCTGGTACGGTGAGGTTTGTCTGGGCGAGAATTAAGAGTCAAAGCGAGGGGCTGACTGCGGAGCCGCTATCGTTGCAAGGCAATGGCATGCAAAAATCGGCGCTTGTTGCTAATGCTTTAATTGTTATTCCGGAGAATAGTCCGCCACTTGCTGTTGGCAGTGAGGTAGAGGTTATTCTGCTTGGGGAGCTATTGTGATGATCGGCCAAGGAGTTCCCAAATTGGATCCGACTAGCGTTTTGCGGCGGCGCTTTGGCTTTGTTCAGGCGGATTGACGGTGATTGCTGAAGATAGTAAAAGCAGTTTTTGCATTTCGGGAGTATCTCTGATGGTTTTAAGGACGGCATTTTTAAATTCTGGTTTGCTGAGCAAATTAATTATGGCGGACTGCATTTCCGGTGACTGCATAGTTTCGGCTAGCGCGCTTGTCATTTCCGGTGCTTTGATGATCTCAGTCATTTGGGCTTTGCCTTCCGGGGATTTAAGATAATTTATTAGCAGGGTTTTTAGAGCGGTTTGAGCTTGGGGGTTATTAATGCTGGCTTCAATGATGGCAGCGGTCAGTTTTTGATCAACTGCCGAATGCTGTTCCCGAATATTGGTGTTTAGAAAAATAACGGCAATAAGCCAAAATCCGGCCAATATAACCAGGCCGCTGGTCAACCCGGCTGCCAGCCAGGACGGCAATCTTTGCAGCATAATGCCATCTCCTTTAGTGTTTTGAATATAATTTCCGGTATAGGGGAACTTTATTCGCGAATACCAGCAGGGGTAGGTGCTCAGCCAGAGCGTTTTGACTGGCATACTTCTCTGGGTTTGGAAAGTTTTTGAGCGGAAATACTATTGACTAAAGGATTTCGCAAAGGATGAAGTGCAGTGCAGCGTTTTGTACCTTCTCGTGCTTATTTTGAGCCGCAGGCTTTGGATTACCTGCTTGGGAAAAAACTTTACGACCAGTTGGAAGCGCTGAATATACCGGTGAGGATGACCAGCTCTCATAACCGTGTAACCGGGTTGCCTGGTAAAACAACTGCTGAAGGGTATCGCGAGGCCAAGAAAACTTTGGTGGTGGGAGTGCGGAAAAGCAGTGACTTTTCTACTTGCAAACCTTCCGCCAATTATCAGTTGCCGCTTAATACCAGTTGTTCGGGAATGTGCGAGTATTGCTATCTCGCAACGACTCTTGGCAAACGGCCATATCTTAGGGTGTATGTAAATATTGATGAGATTCTGGCCAAGGCGAAAAAGTATATTGATGAGCGAGCGCCGGAAATTACTGTTTTCGAGGGAGCCGCAACTTCTGATCCAGTACCGACAGAATATTTAACTGGTCTATTGTTTACGGCAATCGAATTTTTTGGCCGCGAGCCGTACGCTAAGTTTCGTTTTGTGACTAAATACAATGATATAGATTCGCTGCTAATTGCCAAACATAATGGACATACCAGGTTTAGGTTCAGTTTGAATACCGAGACGGTGATTTCCCGCTATGAACATGCGACTCCGGCTTTAGCCGAACGGGTGCAAGCAGCGGTTAAGGTTGCTGAAGCCGGATATCCACTGGGGTTTATTATTGCGCCGATCTTTTTTTCTTCCGGCTGGCAGGATGATTACAGCCACCTTTTCAGTGAACTGGCGGTTAAACTGCCGGAAACGGCAAAACGGGATTTGACTTTTGAATTGATTACTCACCGCTTTACTAAACGGGCAAAGGCCAATATTACTGATGTTTTTCCAAAAACAATGCTGCCAATGACCGAGGAAGACCGAAAATATAAGTTCGGTCAGTTCGGTTATGGCAAGTATGTTTATGACGCTGAAAGAATGGCTGAGATAAAGGCGTTTATGATTGAACGACTTAGTGAATATTTTCCGGCGGCGAAGGTGGAGTATTTCGTTTGAATATAAAAAGAAGGGGACTGACTTTTATTAGAATGTCAGTCCCCTTTATCTTAGGCTTTAGTTGTACTATTTATCGGCAGGCGGCGGGCAGGGTGGCTGTTGGCCATGACCATGGTGGCCGCGGCCTTTGCCGCCGAAGTCGCCGCCCATCATTAAACCATGTTCCTGCATTCTGTTCATGCGTTCCGTCATCCGGGCAATTCGCTGGTCGGCTTGTTCTTGGGTAAGATAGCCAAACTCAACATATTTTTGGATGATTTGCTTTTTTGTTTCCAGCATTTGGCTGTACAAAGGTGCTAGATCCTGTTTTTGCTGGTCAGTTAGGGTAATTTTCTGAGGTGGTTGGTTTTGGGGCGGCGCTGGCGGATTTCCGGCGTAAACTAAGGCTATGCCGGCTATAAGAATTAGTATCGCAACGGTTGCGCAAATGATTGGTTTTTTCATGGTTATTCCTCCTTTGGTATTTGAGTTTAGTATAAACGGTAATTTTGGCACAAGTATGTCGTAAATGTGAAATAAATGTGAACCAATTTCAGAAGGAAAAATTAATTTGTTTGCTGAAAGTAAATGTATCTGAATATACTGCGCAAGAGCAAGGTAGTATGGGAGCCGGAAGAGGGTAGGCCATGATTATTGGTGTGGGAATGGATATTGTTGAGATAGACCGGATTAAGGCCGCTCTCGAGCGGCGGCGATTTATGATCCGGGTATTTACCGAGAATGAGCGCTCTTATTGTGATAGCCGGAAAAGTCAATGCTATGCTTCTTATGCCGCTCGGTTTGCTGCTAAAGAGGCGGTGCTGAAAGCGCTGGGGACGGGGATGACTGGCGGCAAGTGGCTCGAGGTTGAGATACTGCCGGATAAGGCAGGGCGGCCGGTGGTAGCGCTTTCTGGATACTACAGCGAAATTGCCAAGCAAAAGGGTGTCAGTGATATCCATATTTCGCTGACTCATGCGCAAAAGTATGCCGCTGCGCATGTGGTTTTGTGGGGAGGTAGGGCGGATGAAGGTTGCTACAGCTGCTGAGATGAGGGGAATCGATAACCGGGCCATAAATGATTTTGGTATTCCGAGGATTGTACTTATGGAAAATGCCGGATGTAAAGTGGCAAGAAAAGTTGAAGAAATTCTTGGCGGTGTTCAAGGCAAAACGATTTGTATTTTCGCTGGTAAAGGAAATAACGGCGGTGACGGGTTTGTTGTTGCCCGCCATCTTGAAACTCGCGGCGCAAAGGTAAAGGTGTTGCTTTATGGGTCTAAAGAGGCGGTAGCTGGTGACGCCAAGGTAAATCTTGATATCTTGCTAAAAACCGGTGCCGATATAGTGGAAATAAACGGTGTGCGTGATCTGGATAAAGTGAAAGTCGTAGCCGCGTTAGCTGATTGTCTGGTGGATGCTTTGTTTGGCACCGGCTTCAGGGGCGAAATTAAGGATAAGTTAGCTGAAGTGGTTGGGATTATCAGTGCAGCAGGCGCACCGGTAGTGGCGGTGGATATTCCGTCAGGAATTGATGCTGATAACGGCGCGGTTCGCGGTGTGGCTGTAAAGGCTGATCATACCGTCACGTTTGTCTTGCCGAAACCTGGTCTATTGTTTCAGCCTGGAGCCGCTTATGCTGGAGAAATTACAGTAGCCGATATTGGGATACCTCAGGAAGTGGTAATGGCTCTTGCTCCCAGACAAAATGTTATTACTGCCGATGAGGTAAGGCGGATATTGCCTGAGCGCAAGCCTTGGCTGCACAAGGGTGCTTGCGGCAGGGTGCTTGTTGTGGCTGGTTCACCGGGACTTACCGGCGCTGCGGCGCTGACTTCATTCGCCGCTGTGCGCTCCGGTGCAGGGTTAGTGACACTTGCAACCGCTGAAGGTCTTCAAGTTATTTTGGCAAGTAAACTGACTGAGGTGATGACAAGAGCGCTGCCGCAGACTGAGAGCGGTTCTATTGGAGGAGAGGCTATTCCTTATATCAGTGAGTTAGCTGCTGCAAGCGATGTATTGGCAATTGGCCCTGGAATCGGCAGAGAAGAAGAAACGGCACTGGCGATGAGGGAAGTAGTTATTAATGCTAAGTGTCCTTTGATAATTGATGCCGATGGATTGAACGCTCTGGCCGGTTATACTGATGTTTTGCTGAATTCAGAGGCTTTGGCAGTGCTTACGCCTCATCCTGGTGAAATGAGCCGGCTGACCGGGGTGACGATAGAAAGGATTAATGCTGATCGCCTGAATGTAGCCAGGGCGTCGGCTGCTAAATGGGGGGCGATCGTGGTGCTGAAAGGTCCGGGAACGGTAGTGGCTTTTCCGGATGGAGAGGTGTTTATTAATACTTCCGGCAACGCCGGTATGGCCACCGGAGGCACTGGCGACGTCTTGACCGGTATAATTGCCGGTTTTGTTGCTCAAGGACTTTCCAGCCATGATGCAGCTGTTGCAGGGGTGTATATCCATGGCTTGGCTGGTGATATTGTTGCTGAGGCCGGGATGACCGGCATGGCAGCCGGTGATATTGTTGCTGCGTTGCCTGGCGCAATTCAAAAGCTTCAAGTGGATGCTAGCGGTCTGTCTTCTTTTGGAAGGTTTTGATACAATTTATTAGCGTTGTTTTTTTCGCCAGAAAATAAAAATGACTAGGACTATTAGTAATTGTACTAATGTACGATATGGTTTAATGTAATTTGGAATATTGATCACTTCACCGAAAAAATTGATACTGAAATGAAATAAGATGCCTGAGAAAATACTCCGGCTATTGTTATTGTAAATCCAGCCCATAATGATACTGGCCGGAACAAAGGCAATGATGAAATCTAGCACATAAATAAAGGAATCGTTTAATAATTCATATTGATAAGTATCCTTGATAAAAAAAGTAGGGATATGCCATAGTGCCCAAAATAATCCCAGTATAACACTAGAAATAAACCAGCTATATTGTTTTTGCAAATGATCTAGGGCAAATCCACGCCAGCCAATTTCTTCTGCCAAAGGGCCATAGATAATACTAAATGCTGCCTGGGGGATTAGACGTAGTGGATTTTCCAGGTAATTACTTAATACTGTTAGTTTAGGCACTGTACCAGAAATGAGAAAATGGATAACCAAAGCTATTAGTGTACTAAAGGGAATAATAAATAATATTACCCAATACCATTCGCATTTGATCTGACGGAAGTTGACTATCCTACGCAAAAAGTCTTCCCAATAGATTTTATCGCCTTGTAAGTAAGCTAAGATAATTCCCAGCAATGACGGAACAAGCAATCCCAAACCGCCTAGTATTTGAAGATAATTTGACCCAATTCCCAATATATAGGGCAACCCCCAAAAACCCCATGAACATAAAAACGTAAGACTGAAAAATTTTCCGTATTCAGTTTTGAAAAAATTCATCTTTGTAATACCCTCCCACTAAAACAGAAAAATGAAGTATATATGAAGGTGTATTTGGTAAATATTTCTATTTTACATAGCTTGATTATACTATAAATTGCTTTAAATATATATTTTGTCGAATGAGAAGGTAGGTTTAAGTGACATAGTGGAGTATATTCCTGTATTAGTAAACGCTACAATGATAGCAATGATTGTCATTGGGATTATTCTTACTTCAGTGGGTTTGCCTGGTAATTTATTTATATTGTTGCTGGCAGTTGTATATGGTTGGCAGGAGGGTTTTTCACAATTAACATACTCGTGGTTGTTAATTCTGGCCGGAATGTGGCTCAGTGGTGAGTTGTTGGAGTTTTTCGCCGGTGTTAGGGGAGCGAAGAAGGCACGGGCTTCCAAGTGGGCGACGATTGCTGCCGTTGTCGGATCGATAGCGGGAGGCATAATAGGCACAGGTATACTGCCTATTATTGGAACTGTAATTGGAGCGGTGTTAGGTGGCTTTGCGGCCAGTTATTGTGCAGAATATATATATACCAGCGATAAGATTAAGGCCCAGCAAGTTGCAAAAGGCGTGTTAAAAGGACAACTGTTAGGTATGCTTATTAAATTGGCTGTGGCAATAGGTATGACGGTGATGATCAGCTATAAATTATGGTTTTAAGAGGTTCTCTAGTTGGTTATAGTTTTGGGATCGTTTTTTTCCTATTGCTGAAACAAGAGGTCTTCGCTAGGCCGATGTAAAATGCTGAAAGCTTTGGCATAAATTGTGCCTTGATCAAGCATACTTAAGCATGATAGAGTAAATTGCAGGGTAATATGATAGGTGTATTAGGGAATTTTGTATATAAATATTGTTGACATTAATATATATATATCGATATAATTAGTGTATAGTTAGCGGCTCTAATTAGCGGGGGTGATGATGTGGCCGAATTAAGACGTATCATGATTAGCATCCCGAACAGCCTACTGCAGGAAGTGGATGGCATTATAGCCATGGAAAAACTAAGCCGCAGTCAGTTTGTACGGGAGGCTATGCGTCTCTACATTGAGGATCGGAAACGCAAAGCTGTGCGGGATATGATGCGTAAGGGGTATCAGGAGATGGCCATCATCAATTTAACGCTGGCAGAAGAAGGCTTGAACGCTGATGTTGAAGTGTATGATATGATGCCTACCCTGTTAGTGGAGCGTGAATAGAATGGTCGTTAAGCGAGGCGATATTTATTACGCTAATCTAAGCCCTGTAGTGGGTTCGGAGCAGGGAGGACACCGGCCGGTGCTGGTGGTACAAAATGATGTCGGTAATAAATACAGTCCAACAGTGATTGTTGCGGCCATAACTTCCCAGATATCGAAGGCAAAGCTGCCGACTCATGTGGAAGTTAGTGCAAAAATATTTAATTTGGATAAAGACTCGGTTGTACTATTGGAGCAAATGCGGACAATTGATAAACGCCGCTTAAAAGAAAAAGTTACTCACTTGAGTGAAGAAATAATGGGAAAAGTTGATGAAGCAATAAGAATCAGTTTAGGATTGGTGCAAGTATGATTGATAGGCGGGCTACTGCCTATTTTTTAATTTCTCCCTAAACCGCTGAAATTATATTAGTTTATTGACGGTGCAACTACCGAAAGGTACATATTAAGTTAGTCTTGTGTTCAGAGGTTTACAGGCTGTTAACAAGATAAATTGGGACTAACGTCCTAGAGGAGTTTTGGTATATTGCGCGAAATGTATCAAAACACGTCGTAATAAGGAGGTTGGTAGTTTGGTGCGTCGCACAATATTTTCCGTTTTATGTATAACGGCAGTATTTATGGCGTCTTTGTGTCAAGGTGGTTTAGTGCTGGCGGCAACTGCTAGAGTAGCTCCTTCAGCGGCTCAGGCTGGTGCTGATGGGCCGACAGAGCTGACTCAGTTGCGTTGGGCTTTACATACCGACGCCGTTTCCGGAGCCACTAAACTTCGCCTTGTTTTTGATGTGTCGGATGCGGTTGAGGCCGCAGGCAAGGTGGTCGCAACGCCGACTCCGCGGTTTGTTGTCACTGTCAAAGGGGCTGTTCCGGGGAAAAATGTTAAGTCATTGGATATGGACGGCAAAATTGTCGATGGTGTGAGTATTTCGACAGTTGATGGGCAGAATACGAAAATAGTGATTGATATGCCGACGATGGTTGAAGAAAGTAATTGTCGGGTATTTACACTGAAAAAAGATCTGGCCAATAATAAGCCGAACCGTATTGTGGTTGATGTTGAAAAGCCTGTGCCGCCGATGGAGTTTCATTTTACACCGGGGCTCAAAGATAAGGTTATTGTGATTGATCCTGGTCATGGCGGAAGCGACCCTGGAGCGATAGGGCCAACCAGAATTCAGGAGAAGGACGTTAATCTGGCGGTAGCGCTGAAGGTTCGTGAGTTATTAGAAAGAGCTGGCGCAGAGGTTATTATGACGCGTAGGGACGATCGGGATGTTTTTGCTCCTGATGCTTCAGCGGTGGACGAGCTTAAGGCTCGGACCACTATCGCTAATGTTCGAAAAGCCGATGTTTTTGTCAGTATTCATTCGAATTCATCGGTTAGTCGCGCGGCTGGCGGTACTGAGACCTTCTATTATCAGAAAACGCGTTATGATGCGTTGTTGGCGCAAAGTCTGCAAGCTGGAATGATTGAAAAGGGAAATTTGGACGACCGGGGGACAGCGTCCGCTAACTTCTATGTTATAAAGCGGACAGTTATGCCGGCGTCATTAGTTGAATTGGGTTTCGTGTCTAATCCGGATGAAGAAAAGCGGTTGGCTGATCCCCAGTTTGAGCAAAGAATGGCTCGAGGAATTGTTGATGGACTGGAAGACTTTTTTGCTAAGGCAGCAAAGCAGGGGGGTGAGCGTTGATGAAAAGCAAAGTAAAAGCGCTGCTCCTGATAATTTTACTGCTGGTACTGGTTGCTGTAGCCGGGTGTGATAAACCCGCTGATCAGCCTGTGGCGCAACCGGCAGATACAGCTGGTGTTGTACAAGAACAGCAGCAAAAAGCTGGTGCCCCGGTTGGTGAGACTCAGAAGATTATTGTGTATCGTGCTACTAAAGACGCCAAAAACTTGGTGCCTGAGACGCATGTGGTGCCCAAAACAAATCATCCTGCTAAGGATGCGGTTGAATTGTTGCTAACTGATTCAAAAACCACGGATGCGTTTTCGGTGCTGCCGGTTGGAACTAAGCTCAAGGGCCTTAGCGTCAAGGATGGTATTGCTTATGTTGATTTTAATGATAAGCTGACCAAAAACTCCGGCGGCGGTTCGGCTGATGAAATTTTGATTGTGGCGGCTATTGTTGATACGTTGACTGAGTTTCCTGATATTGAAAAGGTTCAAATAATGGTCGAAGGCAAAAAGGTTGATACTTTGACCGGGCACTTGGATGTCAGTGAACCTTTGAGCCGGTCTGAGAGAATTATCAAAAAGTCATTGTAATTCTGCTGTGATTTTGGTAATATAAATCAAGAGTAAAAAGTTGGAAATTAAATATTTACCACTAGGGGGGCACAATTGTGCTGAGAGGCGAAAGCCGACCCTTGGAACCTGATTTTTCTGGATAATACCAGCGTAGGGAAGTGGTTTAAGTCGACAGGCATTTAGTCCTGCGCAGCCATTTAACTATATGTTGGATGGCTGCTTTTATTTTATTTAAATGAATGATATAAGTGATAAAGGAGGGTTAATATGGCAACGCAAATGCAGGCAGCTCTTGCCGGTAAAGTTACTCCGGAAATCGAAGCGGTTGCTGAATATGAAGGGTTACCGGCCGAGGTTATCTGTGAACGAGTGGCTAAAGGGACGGTGGCAATATGTGCCAATGTAAACCATACCAGTCTTAAGGCGCGTGGATTTGGTTTTGGTCTTAAGACTAAGGTGAATGCCAATATCGGCACATCCAGCGCCTTTCCGGCGGTGGAGCCTGAACTGGAAAAGCTGAAAGTAGCGGTGGAGGCAGGCGCCGATGCGGTGATGGATTTGAGTACCGGTGATAATATTGACTATTCCCGGCGGGAGATTATCAAGCATTCCCCTATTCCGGTAGGCACTGTTCCAATTTATCAGGCTACTGTGGATGCAATTAAGAACCGAGGTTCAATTGTGGGCATGACTGGCGATGATATATTTAGGGTTATTGAGAAACAGGCTCAGGATGGCGCTGATTTTATGACGGTGCATTGTGGCATTACTCAGGCGGGTATTGCACGGCTGCGCCGCCAGGGACGGGTTGCCGATGTCGTTAGTCGCGGCGGATCTTTTATAACTGGCTGGATGCTTCATAATGACAAGGAGAATCCGCTTTTTGAACGGTTTGATGAACTTTTAGAGATTTGTGCTCATTATGATGTTACGGTTAGTCTTGGGGATGGAATGAGGCCAGGGTGTCTGGCTGATGCCACTGACCGAACTCAGATTGAAGAGCTTTTAACTCTTGGTGAATTAGTGGATCGCGCTTGGGCGAAGGGTGTGCAGGTGATGGTAGAGGGACCGGGCCATGTTCCGTACAATCAGATTGAGGCTAACGTGACGCTGGAGAAGCAGATTTGTAAGGGGGCGCCATTCTATGTATTGGGGCCACTGGTAACTGACGTGGCTCCGGGGTATGACCATATTACCGCCGCTATCGGGGGGACATTGGCTGCTGCTGCGGGCGCTGACTTTTTATGCTATGTTACTCCGGCGGAACATTTGGGGTTGCCGACGCTGGATGATGTCCGTGAAGGAGTCATCGCCTCAAGGATCGCTGGTCATGCCGCCGATATTGTTAAAGGAGTCAAGGGTGCTTGGGAGTGGGATCTGGCAATGGCAAAAGCCAGAAAAGGTTTGGACTGGGAGAAACAAATCCAGTTGTCGATAGACCCGGTTAAGGCAGCTAAATACCGCCAAGATCGCAATCCTGGAGGAGCTGAGGCCTGCTCGATGTGTGGTGATTATTGTGCAATGAAGATTGTCAGCCAGTACTTAGGCAAGCCTGTGGAAAGCTGTTGAGTGAAAGTGTCTTCCTCAAGGTAATATTTTGAATTGTAGAGCTAGAAGATAAAAGCGCAAGTTAATGCCATGAAAGTGGTGTTAACTTGCGCTTTTATGTAACGTTATTAATTATAATTAATAACGGGTGTGGACTATGTTTCAATATGCTAAGAGTAGATGCTAAAATTGGTATTAAACTTATAATACGATTGATTATTTAACCTTAATTTTATTTGGCTATTGCGGAAAAATGTTTAAAAGTGTAAAATGGAATAAGGATATAGTCTTATCTGAGACTGTTGTTCGGTTTTTATCCATATCGGCTTTAGAATACGCCGAAATCCGCAAAGGAGGTTTTTGTTGATGTCCACAGATGCAAGCGGACTAACGATATATAGGCTGATACCTGAAGATGTTGAGAAGCTATTGCTTGCCAAGTATGGTGAGAAACTTATGGCAGTTAACGCTATCTCGCTAGCACGGCAGAACCAAAAACGGGCCAGCTATAGTCATGACCTGAAGAAAACTAAATTTTAAATTATTCGCCGCAGACTATAACGCTTGGTATATGGTCTACGGCGAATAGTTTAGTTTTATTTTTTGTTTTTCTATTAGCAATAAAAAGCCGAAGAGAGCAGGTGCGCTACTAAAGCCTGCGTTCTAAAACTTACCAGGTTTTTGGCGAGGTTTAGTTCTTGATGTAGAGGGCTTTCTTTTGCCGCCGTTATACCCTCTTCGAGTTCTTGGCGGCGGCTCTTCAGAGAGTTTTACTGGCGTGTAATCGGGTTCTTTGGTTAGTAATTTTAGTGCCGCTGAAAGTAAGGAGACAGAATCGATTTCGGCAAGAAGTTCTTCTGCCCGGCCTTTGTAGTGATCAAAGTCTCCTTTTTCTATTTGCTGTAGTAAGTTTTCTACCGCAATACGTTGTTGCCCTTCTAGCGCTTCGGTCATTGTTGGAACAAGCATCCGGGAGATTTTTCGTCTTGTGGTGTGTTCTATGGACCGTAGATTGCCTAATTCACGAGGGATTACAAAAGTCAGAGCTAACCCGGGTTGTCCAGCCCGACCGGTACGGCCAATTCGATGGACATAGCTTTCGGTGTCTTGGGGGATATCGAAATTGTAAACATGGGTGACGCCGCTGATATCTAGTCCACGGGCTGCTACGTCGGTAGCGACAAGAATGTCAACAACACTTTCTTTGAATTGTCTGAGAACCGCATCCCTTTTCGCTTGGGTTAGGTCTCCGTGAATACCTTCGGCAGAATAGCCGCGTTTTTTTAGTGCTTCAGATAGTTCATCAACTCGACGTTTTGTTCTAGCAAAAATTATTACAGACTCGGGGGATTGGATGTCTAACAAGCGGCATAGGGTGTCAAACTTTTCGCGGTCGTGGAGTTCGATATAGTGTTGCTCAACTAAAGGAATTGTCATTTCTTTGGCTTTGATTTGGATTATTGCTGGGGTGCGAAGGTATCGCTGGGCAAGCGATTGAATTTGTTTGGGCATGGTGGCTGAGAAGAAGAGAGTCTGGCGTTCGGCAGGAGTAGCGCTCAGAATTTCCTCGATATCTTCTACGAACCCCATGTTGAGCATTTCGTCGGCTTCATCTAGAACGAGTAACTTGATATTCTGAAGACTAATGGTTCGGCGTTTCATATGATCCATCAGTCGCCCGGGTGTAGCCACAATGATTTTGGGACCTTTTTTTAATGCTTTGAGTTGGCGTTGGATGTCTTGACCGCCATAAATAGGTAATGCATGAACGTCTGTGAACTGGCCAATTCTATTGATTTCTTCGGCTACTTGGATGGCTAATTCACGCGTAGGGGTTAAAACAATTCCTTGGGTAGTTTCGGAACTTTGCTGGGCTTTTTCGATCAAGGGAATGCCGAATGCTGCAGTTTTTCCGGTGCCTGTCTGGGCTTGGCCGATAAGGTCTTTCCCATCCAGGAGGAGCGGTATGACTTGAAGTTGTATTGGGGTAGGCTCTTCAAACCCCATTTCGTTTAGGGCCTTTATAATTTTATCGCAAATTCCTAGTGTCTTAAATTTCTCCAAGTTTATTGCCTCCTTTAATAGTTGTCGGCAAATAGTATCGCCACTCATAAATGGTAGTATGTAATTCATTTTACCGGTGTAGAAATACTATTTTAAATGAAGCAGTCTCGTTAATCAAATTAATGCATTGCCGAAAAGCGTTTAATAGTATAAAATAAACACAAGAATATATTTAAAAAAATTAATATACAAAAATTGAGACGCCGGTTTCGAGCGCTCGAGCGGCGACTAAGTTCTGCGGTTATCACTGCGGATAATGTGGAAGGGGATTTGTATGATTAATCCACCGTTGGATAGTTTACTAGAAAAAGTTGATTGCAAATATACCTTGGCGGTATTTGCTGCGAAACGTGCCCGCGAGATTTTGTGTGGGGAAAGTGCTTTAGTCGAAAGTAAGTCTAATAAACCTGTAACAGTTGCTTTAGAAGAAATAGCTAAGGGCAAGATTGGTTATCAACGGACTAAGAGTGGTGTTAAATAAGGCGTGACTTATCTTACCGGTAAGTCCATGGTGATTGTCGAACAGCCAGAACTCTTTATTTTAAGAAAGGGTTCTGGCTGTTTCAGTTGTGATCGTAGCTTAACATCTGATGTTACTTAGATGATCGGCATAGATGCGGAAACAGTAGTTTTTTTCTGGGGGGTGGTTTTAATGGCTGAATTTATGGCGGCAGCAAAACGACGAATGCCTTCGGCTAATAGTTCACTATCGGTAGTTGTAAAGCAAAGACGGGCTTGGCAGAGGTCTGGCGGCGTTGCGTAGAAGACTTCTCCGGGAACGAATGATACGCCGTGCCGGGCGGCTTCGTGAAGCAGTGTCTTAGTACTGCAGTTACCTTGAACTGTGCCCCAAAGATACAATCCTCCATCAGGAATGGAGAACTTGAAATTGCCTTTAGCGTAATGGCGGAGGGCATCGATTGCGATGTTGCGGTTTTTTAGGTATGTGGTACGAACTTTTGTGAGATGGTTATCAAGCAGATTTTTCGCTAAAAATTTATGTAATAGCCATTGGGTTATGTTGTTGCTATGAAGGTCAATGTATTGTTTCTCAAATGCTAACCGCTGAATTACTTCTTGCGGTCCAACAATCCAGCCGATGCGCAGGCCCGGAAAAAGTATTTTCGAAGCGGTGCCCAAATATAAAACGCCTTCGTAAGAGTCAAGCGCTTTTATGGGCGGTGGGGGTTCGCTATCGTAATATAAGTCGCCATAAGTGTCATCTTCGATGATTACAAGGCGATGACGGGCTGCTAGCTGAATTAATTGCTGACGGTTTTGCAGGGAGAGTACTTGGCCGCTTGGATTTTGAAAAGTTGGTAGTATGTAAAAAAGCTTTGGCCGGTAGCGTATTATATAATCTTCGATTTGTGCTAAGTCTAAGTTTTTGGATGCTGGTACGGTTAATAGGCGTGCTCCCAGGGACTGGAAAGTTTGTATAGCACCAATGTATGTCGGTGATTCAACAATTACATAATCGCCTGGTTCTAAGAAGGCTTTGCCAACTAAGTACAAACCTTGTTGAGAGCCGGAAAGAATAAGTACATTATCGGGGGTGACGGTAATGGCTTTTTTCGTTAACATGTCGCTAACTGAAGTGCGTAATGGCATATAGCCTTCGGTAGCAATAAGACCGAATTCTGAGGGCTCTGCAGCTCCGATATTTTCGGTATATAGTTGGCTGAATAATTCAATTGGATATAGTGTGGGGTTTGGCATTCCGGCAGCGAGGGAGATATTTTCTGGCAGTTGTTTAGCGGAAACGAGTTCTTTCAGAATAGAGGCTGCCGGTGTCTGAGCATGGGCTGTAAAGAGCTGGTTCCAAAGTAGTGGTGGGTTGGTTTGGAAGGTATGCCGGATTACATAGGTGCCGCTGCCGATTTTGATATTAACAATACCTTGTTTTTCAAGATAGCGATAGGCGTTGATTGTGGTTGTTCTGCTTACGCCGAGAAGGGTGGAAAGCTCTCGCTCAGGCGGTAATTTGGTACCTGCGGGAATTTCGCCGGTCTCTATTTTGCCGGTGATTAATTCGGCGATCTGTAGGTAAAGCGGAGTTGTTAAGTTTTGATCCAATATCTGTGAATTAAAAAAATAGAAGGTATCCATTTGGTTATTATCCTCCGTTGATATCCAATTTATTGCTTGAAATAGTAAATTGGATATTTATAATGTTTTTCCTTTTTCCTATAATAGGAACAAAAAAGGAAATGGGGAAGGATGGATGGAGCGTGAAAGAGGTTTACAGGCTGGTTATCATCAGCCGGCAGTTGATTATGATGTAAGTCAGGACAAAGGACAACTGTTTTTTGGTATGAAGGCGGCTATTCCGATAGTAATTGGCTTCATACCGGTCTCTATTACTTTTGGGATGGTTTCAGTTCAGTCCGGAATTTCTTTGGTCAATACTGTTCTAATGTCTGGTTTGGTTTTTGCTGGGGCTAGCCAGTTGATGGCGGTTAATATGTTGATGATGGGAGCCGGTGCTGTAGAGATAGTGTCGGCAACCTTTGTCTTAAATTTACGTCATTTTATTATGAGCATGTCGATAATGAATGAGCTTAAGCATATCCTGAAATTTTGGAAGACAATACTTTCATTTGGGCTGACTGATGAAACTTTTTCTTTATTAGCTGTTAGAGCCCAGGAAACCAAAGTTAACCAATATTATATCCTGGGATTGAATTTTACTGCTTATCTCTCGTGGGTTTTAGGTACTTTTGTGGGGGGAAGCCTTGCAAGTGTGATACCTGAAACTATTAGCAGCGGTATGGCGGTTGCAATTTATGCAATGTTTATTGGGCTATTGGTTCCGGCTGTAAGAGCAAATTGGCGGTTAATAATGATTGCTGTTACTGGTGCTGTTTCATGTTTGATTATTAGTAAAATGCTTAGTTCAGGCTGGTCAATAATCGGGGGAACAATTGTAGGTGCCGTGATCGGGGTATTTGTTTTGGAGGAGGAGTAATATGAATGTATTTTATATTATTGTTGGTATGATGATTGTTACTTATATTCCACGGTGTTTACCGGTATTTATGATTGAGTGGGTTGTTATTCCGCGATGGTTAAATAGGTGGTTAAAGAGTATACCATATGCTGTTTTGGGGGCTTTGATTTTTCCAGGGATTCTTACTGTTGATAAGAATTTGCCGCTTATTGGGGTTATTGGTGGTGTGGCAGCTATTATAATTTCGTATCTCAATTTAAGTATTATTTATGTGGTATTCGGCTCAATAATGGTTACAATAGTGGTGAGAAGTTTACTGTATTTGAGTTAATAAAGATGGTTAAAAGAGCAAGTTGTTGCGGTTATAGATGCAACAACTTGCTCTTTTTATAAGTAGAATATAGCTTATAAGTAGAATATAGCTTGTAGTAAAACATAGCTTATAAGTAGAATATAGCTTGTAGTAAAACATAGCTTATAGTAAAACATAGCTTATAGTAAAACATAGCTTATAGTAAAACATAAGCTTATAATAGGACATAGCTTTATGGGAGGCGGGAATTTCGCATATAATTATTCGTTTAAATATACGCGAGGCACTCTTGAGCTAACGGCGCAGACGAGTTCGTAGTTAATGGTGCCGATAAGGTCGGCCAGTTCGGTTACGGTGATTTCGGCGTCGCCTTGGCGGCCAAAGAGGACAGCTTCGTCGCCTATTTCCGCGTCGCATATTGGACCAAGGTCGACGATTAGCTGGTCCATGCAGACACGGCCAACAATCGGCCTCCGCCGCCCGCCAATGAGGACCGAGGCTTTGTTGGACAAGAGACGGCTATAACCATCAGCATAGCCTATTGGTAAGGTTGCCAGATAAGTTTGTGTTTTGGTGTGATGGGTACAGCCGTAGCTGACGGCAGTGCCGGGGCCGACCTTTTTTATATATACGATACGGGTTTTAAGTTCCATTGCCGGACGAAGGTCCAGACTGCTATGCATTTCGCCAGAGGGAGGAAGACCATAGAGAATGATGCCCGGACGGACGGTATTGAAGTGTCCGTCCGGGAGGTCGATGATTGTTGCACTGTTGGCGGCAGAGCTAATACTTGCTGGCGGCAGTTTGTCGGCAAGTGGTTTAAATGCTTTTAGCTGACTAAGGGCGTAGGTTTTGTCGGCCGCATCGGCGCTGGCAAGATGGGTGAAGGCGCCTTTGAGGCGAATGTTAGGCAGATTTACGATTTCGTGCAAGAATTCATCAAACTGGTCTGGTGTTATGCCGATTCGGCCCATGCCGGTGTCAATTTTCAGCATAACTTCGGCTGTAGTGCCTGCTTTTCGAGCTCCTTCGTCCAGCGCCACGAGACTTTCTTTGGTAGAGACGGTGGCAATCAGCTTATGGCGGATTAAAGTGTCTACATCTTCCGGTAAGGTCAGGCCAAGAACGAAGATGGGAGCGGCGAGAGCTGCGGCGCGCAGTTCGGCACCTTCCTCCGGCAGGGCTACCGCCAGACCGTCGGCTCCGGAACTTAGTGCAGCCTGACTTATCTTTACTGCACCGTGGCCGTAGGCGTTAGCTTTGACAACGGCAAATACTTTGTTGGCCGGGTTGGTTGCGGCTTTAATTTGCTGTACATTATGGCGAATGGCAGCTAAATCGATTTCAGCTCTGGTTGGACGCATATTATTACCTTCTGTCTTTTGAATATTATGCCGTTTACGGCAAAGCAGGTTAAAATAGGCTTTCCCTATTAACAGTTAATCTCTACATGTTTTTACATTCTTGCCTCGAAATCCTTTGTTGATACAACATTTTTTACGGTGGTGGCATACTAATAAGGCAGGAAATGCCAGTATCGGACAGAAATAGAAAAAAAGAATTCTTATACGGTGGTGCCTATGAAGCTTAATGAAGTCGGTGAATTTGGTCTTATTGACCTTATTAAAGAAGGGGCTGTGGTTGATCCAGCCAGTTTGGTGGCCGGAATTGGCGACGATGCAGCTGCCTATATTCCCAGCCCAGGGAAGTTAGAACTTTTGACAACCGACATGCTGGTGGAAAAAGTTCATTTCGATCTGACGACAACTTCGCCGTGGCAGCTGGGGTATAAGGCGGTTGCTGTTAATTTAAGCGATATTGCCGCCATGGGAGGCAGGCCGCGGCATATTATTGTGTCTCTTGGTCTCCCGGCTGATGTTGCAGTGGAGTTTGTTGTTAATTTGTATAATGGCATGAAGGAAATATGCCGCGAGTTTGGGGTTAATATAGTTGGCGGCGATACGGTAGCCAGTCCCCATGGATTAGTGATTAATGTCGCGGTGACAGGAGAAGTTGAACCAACAGCGATAGTCAAGCGTTCAGGTGCTAAGCCGGGCGATGTAGTGGTTGTTACCGGAACACTGGGCGGCTCGGCTTGCGGTCTTGAGTTGTTAAGTCGGCGAGGCTGGGAAGATTATGATTTTGCCTGGCCGCTGGTTATGGCTCATCTGACGCCACGGCCTCAGGTTAGCATTGGACAAAAGCTGGCAGCATTGGGGGCAACTAGCGCTGATGATATAAGTGATGGCTTGGCAAGTGAAGCTAATGAGCTGGCTAAAGCTAGCGGAGTTAGAGTCCGGCTGTATGCTGAAAAAATCCCGCTGGCACCTGAACTGGAACAGGCGGCTCAAATGCTTGGTAAACGAGCGCTTGATTATGCGCTTTTTGGCGGTGAGGATTATCAGTTGGTGTTTACCATTGGGCCTGAACGGTTTGCCGGTTTGCCGCAAGATGCGGGGCGGTTTACTGCGGTTGGTGAGGTAACTGAAGGCGAAGGTGCGACACTGGCTTATCAGGCCGGGAAGGCCGTAAAACTGAAGCCGAAAGGCTATAACCATTTCCGGTAGGAGGAAAGTATGTTACAATTTAGTACAAATGAACCTGAAGCTACGCAAAGATTTGGAAAAGAACTGGCGGCGCGGCTTCAGGCTGGCGATGTCATTTGTCTTTCAGGTGACTTGGGAGCAGGAAAAACGCTGTTGGTACAGGGGATGGCCGCCGGGATGGGTATAACTGACGATGTTACCAGCCCGACTTTTACTATTTTGCAGGTTTATGACAACGGTCGGATACCGTTTTATCATTTCGATTTATACCGGCTGGATACTTCTCGTGAGTTAGAAAATATCGGTTTTGAAGAGTATGTCGGTACAGATGGAGTGGCGGTTATTGAATGGGCCGATAAGTTTGTTGAAGCCATGCCTGAAAACTGCTTATGGATTGAAATTAATTTGGGCCAGGGAGAAAATGAAAGGATTATTTATGTTAAACCGGAGGGCGAAAGGTTCGGAAGGTTATGTGAGGAGTTGAGATAATTGCCGATTCTTGCTTTAGATACCGCGACACTGGTATCTAGCGTTGCGCTGGCTACTGCTGATACGTTGTTGGCTGAAATGACGCTTGAGACTAAAAAAAATCATTCTGAACAATTAATGCCGCATATCGAACAGCTTCTTGCTTTAGCAGAGGTGTCCAAAAGTGAAGTTGAGGCTGTGGCGGTAAGCATCGGGCCGGGGTCTTTCACTGGCCTGCGGATTGGTTTGGCAACTGCAAAGGCTTTGGCGTATGCCTGGAAGGTGCCGGTTGTAGGTGTGCCGACTCTGGCTGCGATGGCGTTTGGCTGCCCGGTGCCGGGAGCAATTTTGGCTCCAACTCTGGATGCGCAGAAGGGGAATCTTTATCTGGCGTTATACAGCGGGCAAGGCGGTGCAGTAACACCGATCGGCAAACCGCGAGTAGTCAACCACTCTGACGCTTTTGCTGAACTGGCAAAGATGGACGAGCCGGTGGTGGTGCTGGGGGAAGCTGTAAAACTTTATTCTAGTCAGTTGGCTTCCGAGCCGCGTCTTTATATTGCGGGGCCGCATATTGCCATGCCGCGTGCCGCAAATGTCGCGTTTCTTGGCCTGAGTATGCTTGCCGCTGGTGAGAAGCATGATGTTATGACGCTTGAGCCGATGTATATCAGGCGATCGGAAGCTGAGGAACTGTGGGACAAGCGGCGGAGCTGCTTAGGATGAGTGAAGCGGTTATAAGGCCGATGTGCTTTGATGATATTGATGCAGTAACGAATATAGAAAATAAATCTTTTGCTGTGCCTTGGTCGCGCGCGGCGTTTGAAGCGGAAATCATTGATAATGATTTGGCGCGTTATCTGGTAATGGAAGTTGCCGGTCTGGTAGTCGCATATGCCGGAATGTGGATAATTTTAGATGAGGCCCATGTGACTAATGTAGCTGTTTTACCGGAGTATCGCAGTCAGGGGTTGGGACATAAGTTATTAGAGGCCCTGGTAAGCTATGCCAGGGAGTTTAGGGCAGTTTGTATGACCCTGGAGGTCAGAGAGTCTAATTTGCCTGCCAGGCGTCTCTATCAAGACCTGGGGTTTGCCGTGCGGGGGCGAAGGCGGCAATACTATACCGATACGCAGGAAGACGCACTTATAATGTGGAAGGATAATTTATCCGATGAATAACCAGTGGCGGTTAGCACTTGTTATCGCATAGACAAAAAAAATGCCACTGGCGTGGCATAGGGGTGATTGCATTATTACGATATGCGTAAAGTGTTTAATATGTTACTTTGCGAGCTGCGAGCTTTAAATAAGCATTAACTGAAGGAAAAGGAGAGATTCTGTTTTGTCGCTGATTCTTGGATTGGAAACTAGTTGCGATGAAACTTCAGCGGCAATTATAGCTGATGGCCGGACTATTTTTTCCAATATTATTTCATCCCAGATAGATATTCATCAAAAATATGGCGGAGTAGTGCCGGAAATTGCTTCACGCAAACATATTGAAACAGTAATCCCGGTGGTTGATCAGGCTCTTAAAACCGCCGGGGCCGATATTCGTGACATTGCTGCGATTGGTGTAACTTATGGACCTGGGTTGGTGGGGGCGCTCCTGGTGGGGGTGTCAGCAGCAAAGGCATTAGCGTTTGCTGCTGATCGAAAGTTGGTGGGGGTTAATCACTTGGAAGGGCATATTTTTGCCAACTTCCTTGCTCATCGGGATCTTGAACCACCTTTCGTAGCGCTTGTTGTTTCCGGCGGTCATACTTCGCTGGTGTATCAGAGAGACTATAATGAGTTTGAACTATTAGGTCAGACCCGTGATGATGCTGCCGGTGAGGCGTTTGACAAAGTTGCCAGGGTGATGCAGCTGCCGTATCCTGGCGGTCCTTATATTGAACGGCTAGCTGCCGAAGGCAACCCGGAAGCAATTAGTTTTCCCAGGGCCAGGACCGGCGAAAATTACGAGTTTAGTTTTAGCGGCTTAAAATCAGCGGTACTTAATCATTTAAACAGTGCTAAGCAGAAAGGTGAGACAATTAATGGCCCTGATGTTGCAGCCAGTTTTCAGAAGGCGGTTGTCGATGTGCTGGTTGCTAAAACGGTTAAAGCAGCTTTAGCATCTGCTGTTGATAAAATAGTATTGGCCGGCGGTGTGGCTGCTAATTCATTTTTAAGGACAGAACTTGCCGCCTCTTGCAACAAAGCAGGGCTGGGGCTATATTATCCACCGCTTGAGCTTTGCACTGATAACGCCGCTATGATAGCCTGCCGTGCCTATTATAAATATCAGGCCGGAGAGTGGGCTGACCTTAGACTTAATGCGATACCGTCGTTAAAATTGGGCGAAAAAAAGTATTTTGTGGAAAAGAAATAGCCGACAATTGTGGATAGTGTGAACTAAACTGCCTGAAAAGACTAAAATACAGGGCATTTTCTGTGGATAAGCTTGTGGATTGTGTTGATAACCGGTTGATAAGGAGTGGAAATAAAAAAATGAGTTCTACTCCGCAAGGTTGAATAATAGCATACTTATAATGGGCTGCGGAGGAATATATGGGGATTGTTGGTGACATATGCCAGAGAATAACGGTATTGACTTTGGCACAGATTAATGAACTTGAAGCCAATACCAGCATTTTAGAAATGGTAGCTGATTTGGCTCATGCTCAGGTAACGATATATGCCAGGGCAAGAGAGGGACATTTCCTGGTAAATGTGGCTCAGGCTAAGCCTAACACCAGTATGCTCCAGTATAAACCCAATCTGTTGGGGACTACAGTTAGTGCTGCTGAAGAGCCTTTGGTGTGGCGAACAATAACTTCGGGTGAACACATCTGTGGTCAGCGGGAATGGGCTTTGGGAATGGAAGTGCTGTCGATGCATACCTTTCCTTTTCGTGATACCAGCGGCGAAGTTATTGCTGCTGTGAGTTTCGAATTTAGTCCAGAGGAAGCAGCTGAAGGAGCCCACAAGATTGTGATTGAAACCGCTTATCTCTTATTGACGTCTTTTCGATCTGGTTTAGGCGGGGCGGTTTATCGACCGTTGTCGGCTCAAGAAGGGGTCATTATTGTTGATGAACGGGGCGAAATTATTTACGCCAACGCTGCTGCCAGCAGCTTATACAAGGTTTTTGGCCTGGGAAGAATCGTCGGACGGAGGGTGTATGACCGGCAGATAAATATTAGGCTGGCACAAAAGGCGGCTAATACCAGGCAACCGCAGGAGTCGGAATTGGAGGTCGGCAATATTATGCTGACCCAGCGAGCGATACCTATTATTCAAGGCAATCAAACTTTTCGTACCATTGTTATTGTTGCTGATATCACCGCTATTAGGAAAAAGGAAAAGGAATTATTAATTAAATCGGCGGTGATCCAAGAGATTCATCACCGGGTTAAAAATAATTTGCAAACAATCGCCAGCTTGCTGCGCCTGCAAGCACGACGCACCGAATCAGCCGAGGTTAAGGCGGCGCTGCGGGAAAGCGTCAATCGGATACTTAGTATTTCGGTGGTGCATGAGTTTCTGTCGCAGCAGGACGCGGAATACATAGATGTGGCCGAAGTCGCGAAAAACATTCTAGATTTGGTTATTCAGAATATGTTGGAGCCTGATTTTAATATCCAAACTGTTTTTAATGGACAAGTGATGGTTTTGCCGTCGGATGCCGCCATTAGTTTAGCTTTGGTGATAAATGAGTTAATTCAGAATTCGATTGAGCATGGTTTTGTTGGCCGGCGCGAAGGGGTAATCGGTGTCGATATGACTATTATTAAAGATGGCTACGAGATTGAAATTTGGGACAATGGCATTGGATTGCCACATGATTTCGGACAAAAAAAGTCAAGCAGCCTGGGGTTGCAAATAATAAGGACTCTTATTGAAAATGATCTTGGCGGTAAGTTCCGGTTATATTCTGATGGCGGAACTCACGCCTGTATTACCGTTCCCTGCAGCAAGGAGGAAGGATAATTATGCAAGCATTGAGGATTGTTATTGCCGACAATGAATCTATTATTCGCATGGATTTAAGGGAGCTACTAGAAGAAGCCGGTCATAGTGTTGTTGGTGAGGCATCTGACGGAATTAGAGCGATTGAACTTGTCCGAAAACATAAGCCTGATTTGGTGATAATGGATATTAAGATGCCGGAGATGGATGGCATAGCTGCAGCGAAAGTTATTTCGGCGGAAAAAATATCGCCGGTGCTGCTCTTAACGGCGTTCAGCCAAAAAGAAATTGTGGAAAAGGCCAAGGATTCGGGTGTTCTCGCGTATTTGGTCAAACCGGTTAAAGAGGCCAACCTTTTTCCGGCTATGGAAATTGCCTTGTCACGGTTTCAGGAGTTTGCCGAGCTTGAACGGGAACTCGACCAGGTGAAAAATTCTCTGGAAACTCGTAAATTATTGGATCGGGCAAAGGGTATACTAATGGATGCGTATAGCCTAACCGAGAATGAAGCTTATCGCCGTATTCAGCAATACAGCATGGCAAAGCGGAAATCAATCAAAGAGGTTGCTGAAGCGATTGTTAATGCGGCGGTTAAGAAAAAGTAACCTTTAGATTTACGAGGTGGCCTGATGTCTAAACGCCAATATCAAAGTTGTTCTGTCACAGGGAAGAATTCTCTTAGATTTTGGCCTGTTACAGTTAGTCCGCTCAGGGTATTTTGGAACTTCTTTATTATTTCTTTATGTCGTTTGTCACCGTCTTTTGATGTAAAAAATTTTTTATATCGTATTATTGGAGTGAAAGTTGGAAAGAATGCTTCTGTAGGATTTATGGTTATGTTGGACATATTTTTCCCGGAAGAGATCATAATTGGTGAGAATGTCATTATCGGCTATAATACAACTATCCTGGGGCATGAGTTTTTGTGCCATGAGTGGCGTAAAGGCAAAGTAGTTATCGAAAAAGATGTTATGATCGGCGCTAATTGCACTGTACTGCCAGGGGTAGTAATCGGTGAGGGAGCAGTGGTGTCGGCGATGTCACTTGTTAACTGTGATATTCCGCCGTATTCGTTTTATGGTGGCGTTCCGGTCCGGGATTTAGGAGCTAAGTAATGTGAGAGGTTTGTTGTACCAACCTTGGCTGTTAATTTTGCTTATCGTTGTTAATGCTTTAGGGACGTTATATGGCGTTTATTGGTATGCTGATCAGCTTCAAAGTACTCCCTGGTATCTGTGGTGGGTTGTTCCTGATTCACCGCTGCATGCTGCACTATTCGGCGTCTATCTTTACTGGATTGTTTCCGGCAGGCTGGGGGCTTTGCCGGATTGGCTCTTAGCTTTTGCCTGGGCGGCGGTGCTGGGGGTCATTAAGTATGGGCTTTGGACTACTGTGATTTTAAGCCAGTATTTTTTGAGTCAAGGTATGTTTCCTGGGCCTGAAGACTTTTTACTTTTGGTCAGTCATGGCGGCATGGCGTTAGAGGGTCTTATTTACATGGGACTTTTACCACGGCGCAGTTTCCCGGCATTGCTGGCGGTTTTTTGGCTAGGGTTAAACGATTTTGTTGATTACCGTTTTTTTACTCATCCACATTTGCCGCAGCCTGATCAGGTGATTGTAGCGGCAAATGTAAATGTTTCGTTAACAGTTATTGCAGCTGTGCTGACCGGCAGGTTGCTTAAGGGGCAAGCGAGACAGGCAGGAGACTAGCTCCTGTCTGTTTTTAAATAGAACTTAGTTCGGAAAATGTAATATAAAAAATGGCCAGCTACCAATAATTTTAGGAAAAAATAAATAAAAAATTATAATTTAATCATTAATGCTCTTGATTTTTTGCGGTGAATTATATATTATAAATTATGGAATTAGCACTCGACGATGGTGAGTGCTAACAACAGTTAAATCATTTAAGTACCAAATAAAAGGAGGTTTTTTCACCATGATTAAGCCATTAGGCGACAGGGTGGTTATTCAACCCCTGGCAAGAGAAGAAATTACAAAAAGTGGCATTGTTCTTCCTGACACTGCTAAAGAAAAGCCCCAAGAAGGCAAAGTTATTGCCATAGGAACCGGAAAGGTGCTTGACAATGGTCAGCGCATTGCGGTTGATGTCAAAGAAGGCGACAAGGTTATTTTCTCGAAATATGCTGGTACTGAAGTAAAAATTGACGGTCAAGACTATCTCATTCTCAGCGAGAGAGACGTTTTGGCTATTGTTGAATAATTAAAGGGGGAAACGATTGATGGCGAAGCAAGTTTTATTTGACGAAGAAGCACGCCGCGCTCTTGAAAGAGGCGTGAATGCGTTGGCTAATGCCGTAAAGGTTACTTTGGGACCTAAAGGCCGTAATGTTGTTTTGGACAAAAAATTTGGGGCACCAACCATCACTAATGACGGTGTAACTATTGCCCGTGACATTGATCTGGAAGACCCGTTTGAAAATATGGGTGCGCAACTGGTAAAAGAAGTTGCCACTAAAACTAATGATGTTGCCGGTGACGGTACCACTACCGCTACTCTTTTAGCGCAGGCTATGATTCGTGAAGGTATGCGCAACGTAGCTGCTGGTGCTAATCCGATGATCATTAAAAAAGGCATCGAAAAATCGGTTGCTGCTGTCGTTGATGAAATCAAGAAAACTTCCAAAAAGGTTGAGACTAAGGATGCTATTGCCCAGGTTGCTTCCATTTCAGCTGCTGATGCTGAAATCGGCAAACTGATTGCTGAAGCTATGGATAAAGTTGGCAAGGACGGCGTCATCACTGTTGAAGAATCAAAATCAACTGGTACTGACCTTGAAGTGGTAGAAGGTATGCAGTTTGACCGCGGCTATATTTCGCCGTACATGATTACTGATACCGATAAAATGGAAGCAGTACTTAATGATCCTTATATACTTATCACCGACCGCAAAATCGGCGCTATCGCTGACTTGCTTCCTGTCCTGGAAAAGGTTGTTCAGCAAGGTAAAGAACTCTTAATCATTGCTGAAGACGTAGAAGGCGAAGCACTGGCTACTTTGGTTGTTAACAAGATCCGTGGTACTTTCCGGGCTGTTGCTGTAAAAGCTCCTGGCTTTGGTGATCGTCGTAAAGCCATGTTGGAAGATATCGCTGTACTTACTAATGGCAGCGTTATTACCGAAGATCTTGGCCGTAAACTTGACAGCGTTGACCTTGGTGACCTTGGTCGTGCCCGCCAAGTACGTATATCCAAAGAAGAAACCACAATTATTGACGGTTCAGGAACAGGCGAGTCAATCAAAGCTCGTGTTGCTCAGATTAGAACTCAAATCGAAGATTCGACTTCCGATTTCGATAAGGAAAAACTGCAGGAACGCTTGGCTAAAATGGCTGGCGGTGTAGCAGTTATCCGAGTTGGGGCAGCTACTGAAGTTGAACTGAAAGAAAAGAAACATCGCATCGAAGATGCTCTAAACGCAACTCGCGCTGCAGTTGAAGAAGGCATTGTTGCCGGCGGCGGCACAACCTTCATTGATGTATTGCCAGTTCTTGATGGCGTAACTGCTGAAGGCGACGAAAAAACCGGTGTAGAAATCGTTAGACGCGCTATTGAAGAGCCGGTTCGCCAGATTGCTTACAATGCAGGACTCGAAGGTTCGGTTGTTGTTGAGAATGTTAAGAAGGCCGGTAAAGGCATTGGCTTCAACGCACTGAGCGAACAGTATATCGACATGATTGCTGCCGGTATTGTTGATCCGGCAAAAGTAACTCGTTCAGCTCTGCAGAATGCAGCTAGCATCGCGGCTATGGTTCTGACGACTGAAACTCTTGTTGCTGATAAACCTGAAAAAGAAGCTGCTATGCCTGCCGGTGGCATGGGCGGTATGGGCGGCATGGGCGGCATGGGCGGCATGGGCGGCATGATGTAATAAGCCCAACGAGCCCAGTAAAATCAAGGGCCTAGGGTTTTATAAGTGCCCATTAGTACCATTTTAGTACCCGAATTAGTCTAAAAATTAGAGGTTGTCCATAAGTGCATCAAACTTATGGGCGGCCTCTTTTTTCATGTCTTTTGTAACGTGCAGGTAAACTTGTCTAGTTGTGTCGTCGTCAGAATGTCCTAGCCGTTCCATTATTTCTTCAAGACCTACTCCAGCTTTTGCCATTATTTATAATAGCTAAAGAGATGGGCGTAATAAATTAGACAAAGTTTAGACTTTCGAGGGGGCTTGACATGATAAAATAGTACTATGAGAATGGGAACAGGAAATGGAAAAGATGGCGTGGGTCAGGTCGAATGCTATGAGCCAATGCCTCGGTCTGTTGTGCATGAGCCTGTTGATTCACGAGGTCATAAGCAAGGCGGTAAATGGAAGGCAAGCCGAATGAGGACGTTTAAGTGAAGCCTACTGTCAAGATAATAAAAAACCAGGACGAGCATTTATCCGATGAATAACCCGTTCTAATACTCCATCCGCTACAGGCTGGAGTAAAGAACGGCTAATTCCCTGGATAATTCGACTAAAATTCAGATGGGGTTAAAACCCCATCTGAATTAAGTCTCATTTATCAATACAGTGCGCGCTCGTTCTGGCTATAATGTAAAATACAAAGGACACATAGTTACTAGCAACGGCTTAAATAAGCATCCATCATCCAAATATTTTTTTGGAGGAAACACATTGCTTCAGTAAGCAAACCAACAGTACAGTCATCAGATGCTTTTTTTGCAGCCGCATCGATTTTCCGTAACAAGTTTAAAGTGCAACAGAAATCATCAATAATTATTTTTGGCACTTCCGGTGTAGCAAATGCTTTACTAGGAAGCTCGCAGATAGTAGCGACCGACAGGTATTCTTGCATTGAAGCAAGGGGCAAAAATCCTAGTGCTTTAATTCTTTCAGCGACTTGATCTAGCTCTTCGGCTATTTTTTCATACAATTCTTGAGTTTTGGTGTGTAAATCGAAGAAGCCTACGCCAACAACATTCCAGTGTAAATTATGAAGTTTGACAAATAAAATGTTTAAATTGGCAAGATAGATGTTTAAGCCTTCTACGACCTCACATATTTTATCTTTGTCAAAACTACTAGGGCAAGATTGGTTACTCATGTTACCTCCTTTTGAATTTTGTAAGTTTAATATGATTCTTCTCTACGAGGGTAGCATTGGCGAGGATAACATTGGTTAGGTTGGCAAGGTCTTGGATAGCAACTAAACGGAGCACAAATATTTGGTAAACAAATGCGAGGACTACATTGTCTTGGTGAGCAAGGTCTTGGGGAACATTGCCTTGGAGAACATGGCCGAGGATAACACTGGCGAGGATAACATTGCTGTTGTGGAGAACACTGTTGCGGAGAACACTCTCGTGGAGAACACGGCCGTGGAGGGCATTGTCGTGGAGAGCATTGACGTTGTGGTGAACATTGGCGGTCATCGCCTTCTATATACTCTTCAGCATAATCGTAATCGTAATCGTAATCTTCTATGTTGGGATCTTCCCATTCACGATACGTAGACATTGAAGCACCACCTTTCATAGCATAGTGGAGGTCTATTACATAATATGCTTACTATAGTGCTATGGTGAGCGGCGTTATAATACAGGACTGGTTGTTATAAAAGTGTTGTTTTTGGAATATGGTTGTTGATTGTAATAAGCATGCCATGTCTTAATAGGGTCCGCTACGTAACATTACTGGCAAGGCATTGCGTGATCATTTGGATGCTATAGGCCATGCTCGGGCTTTTGATTTCATGTGGAAATTAGCCAAGCGGCTGTATTAATATGTTAAGGCAAAGCCGGATAGGTGAAAAATAGGATATGGATAAGATTAAGAGCAAAATGCGTTAATATGCTTGCTTCAATATGGTTGGTTTTTTGATAAATCCATCCGTAGCCTATTCCAGCAACCACGACCAATCCAACGTAGATTATTCCGCCTGAGAAATGGATAAGTCCATAAAACAAAGAAGTAATTATTAAGGCGATAGGTTTTCCCCACTGATGGTTTGCAAAAATCATCGCCAGATTTTTTTGAATAAATCCGCGGAAAAAGCCTTCCTCTGCTGTGCAAACAAAAAGTAAATTGGTTATGCTCCAGATCCATAAGCATTCCGGAAGCTTAGGATCAAAATGAACATTCCCGACAAGTATGGCAAGTAAAATACTGATAAAAATAAGGACACTTGCTGGGGGAATTGTTTCTTTGATCATACTTAGCCATGTGTTTTTATTGGATATTAAATGTTGGGTCAGTCCCAAAATACATAATCCTACTATTGTTTTATCAAAATTAAGGTACATGGTAAATGGTATACCGTCTGTGCTGATATAGACATTGGACAATATTTTAAGATTATGAAAGTAGGGAATTAAATGGGCCCCCAATGGAATAGCAATGAAGATAACAGTTATTCCAGCAATAATGCGCCCTGTGGAAGGAATATTATTTTTTCCGGAAAAGTACACCGCACACGCTAGGGCTACAATCGGCAATACAGCATATATGTCCATTTGATTGTTTATTAAAGCAAAAATGCAAGCAATGATACCTGTTATGCTCCAAGCCGGCAATTTTAACTTAAGTGGCAGCCATAAAGAAAGCACGGAAATATATAGGGCGCTATAACAATAAATTGTTGCCAACGGTAACAGCTCTAAATTTATCATGTTGTACCTCCGGTGAATAAAAGATATGCCATGCTATTATACCAAAATAAAGTAATATTGAAAAAGAATATCCTGATACAAAAATAGGGAGAGAATAAAAAAAGCGACCATCAAGGATAATTTAAAACCCTTTTCGGTCAGCTTTTTTATTGTTTTATTTTACTTTTTGGATGGCCGCTTGATTGTTGCATCGTCTGACGAGCCAATATCTCTCTTTGGTGGGCGATGCTTGAACAATGCGCATATTCCGGCAATTGTGAATAAACGATTAAATTGACGTGATAATTAACCTTTGATAATATAGCAATACCAAGGAATCAGGGAGGTGGAAAGATGATTAAAAAATTTCTGAACTCTGTTTTTAGTAATCCTAAAAACTTTATGGATATTATGTCATATGCACTGTATCTGCGGGCAATGGAGTATGCGCAGCTGATGTCAGCAGAGAAAATGGATACTGTGAACCGGAAAAAAGCTGCATAGTTGAAGCTGGTTGCGTTTATTGTACCTCGGTCGAGTTGACCGGGGATTTTTATTTTGTAAGCAGTTGGCTAGTGAATATTTAGCGGTATAGTATCTTTCTTTTTATCTAGATACAAGGTTCCTTGTGGCGTTATTGTGGCCAAGAGTACTTGCGATACATCGCATATGCCTTGGCTTTCTAATTTTTCGTGGAGCCAGTTTTTTTGGATACCAAACGCAGTAAGATTTTCTTCGATTATTTTCCCATCAATAATTAATTCTTTGCCGATGAACCAACTGGCAGCCTGGGTGCTTGGCGGAAGATTTAGGTCTTTTACGGTTGCTGGTTGGTAGTCAGACTTTTTTAGTATGCTTAGATTACCATTCGCTTCAGCGATTGCCACTTGAACTTCACCAGGATCAAAGACGCCATTTTCTCTAAGCTGCATTAATAAATCATGTACATTGTAGTATTTTAGACCAAGGTTTTTTTCAAGGATTTTTCCGTCATATACTACCATTATTGGCACTCCATCGATGAATTTCCTTGCAGGAACGCTTTTTAAAGTGATGGCGTTTATCGCCATAATCCAAGCAAACCATATTACTAAAGTAGCCATTCCAGTCAGCAATGGAATGGCAGTGTCTACTGCTATAACCGCAGCAATTGAACCAACTGTTATGCCTGTGACATAGTCGAAAAAGGTTAACTGTGCTATCTGTTTTCTGCCAATTAGCCTGATTAACAGCAGCATGACAAAGAAAGCAAATGATGTTCTTAGTATTATGTTTCCAATGCTCAAGAGATCCATAGGCGTTGTCAAACCTCCTAAGTAAGCTTATTTATCCGATGAATAATTCGACTAAATTCTGATGGGGTTAAAACCCCACCTGAATTAGGTCTTATTTATAACCGTTCAAAAGTATTACTTAACATGTAATCTTTCCGCTCACCGACACTAAGTACAAATGAGTAATTGGTGCCGGAGTTATTATCCCAGTTGTCGGCCGCATCTTTGAAACATACATTAAGATTTTCGGCGTTTGATGGAATATAAATCTTTGTTTTGTATTGATGGCCTGACTTTTCTAGTTTATACTCGCTAGAATTTGCCCATGTGTCGCCAAATCCGATATGGGCATAAACTTCTGTAGCGCCGCTTTGGATTAACAGACCAGAATAGGAAAGTTCAACATCATCATAAGGAGAGGGAATCGCCGGACTTATTGTAACACCGTTATTTACATATTCAATCTCAGTCATTATGGCATTGCTCCTTTTGATGTTTTTTTTAGAGTATCCTCGAATAGTATGAAAGATACCTTCCAAAGGTTGGCGAGAATGATAAGTAAAAGGTAAATGTAATAAAAAACGGTCCCCAAGAGGACCGTTTTTATTACATTTTGAATTTGGTGACCGCAACATTAAGTTGTTCAGCCAGGGTAGCCAGATGTTGGCTGAAAGAAGCGATTTCTTCCATTGAAGCTGATTGTTCTTCAGTTGCTGCCGAAATAGTCTGGGTTTGACCGGCGATGTCATGGCTAATTGTGTTCACTTGCTGCATCGCGCTAAATACCTGTTGGCTTAGGGCGGCCTGGTGATTCATGGCATTAGAGGCTTGCTGCGCCATTGAAGCGGCCTCTCTTAAGTGCTGGTTAATATCCTGGAAGGCTATCCCGGCATTATCGACAACCTCGGTTCCTCGTTTAACCTCATTGGTGCCGTTAGCCATTGCGACAACTGCCTCGTCGGTTTTGACCTGAATGTCGCTGATTAAATCGGCAATCTGCTTTGCAGCCTCCTGAGATTGTTCGGCAAGTTTTCGCACTTCTTCGGCAACTACGGCGAACCCTTTTCCTTGTTCCCCGGCACGAGCCGCTTCAATGGCTGCGTTTAAGGCCAAGAGATTGGTTTGGCTGGCAATGCCGGAGATGGTTTCAACAATTTGGCCTATTTCCTTAGAACGTTCACCAAGTTCAGTCACGACTTTGGCAGAGTTGTCTACCGTCTGGCGGATGCTGGTCATCTGATTGATGGCAGTGGTTACAGATTTATTGCCATCGTTAGCCGCATTGACTGCTTTAGAAACCATCGATACCGCGTTTTGTGTTTTAAGGGCCTCGTCTTTTGAGCCGGAGGCGATATCATCTACTAATGCCAAGGCGTTGGCAACGGCGGTGGCTTGGTTGTCTACTCCCTGAGCGGTGTCAGTGATCGAGGAGGAAACTTGATTGGCAGCTTGGGCTGATTGCTCAGCGTTAGCGGTTAGTTCTTCGGATGCAGCGGCTACTTGTTCTGAAGAACTTCCAATTTGTTGCACTAAGCTTCTAAGGTTGGCGACCATGGTTTCAAAAGCGGTTGCCACGCGGCCAAGTTCATCTTCGTTTGTGATACCTAATTTTGTCATTGTGAGATCGCCGACAGCAATGCGTTTGGCTGCAGATTCTAGTGTTGTAAGAGGTTTGGTAATTCGGTTGGCAATATAGTATATAACACCGATTGCAATAATCAGCACTAGGAGAATAGTGATTAGCGAAGTTACAGTAAAAGTAAACAGTTTTGTTGTTGCCTCTTTTAAAGGAACATTGATTCCGAGTATCCAATGTGTGCCTGAGATGGGGGCGTAGGCTAAGTATTTTACTTCAACGCCACTATTATAGGTGGTAATAGTTTGGTTACCTTTAATGGCACTGGCTGTAGCAGATTTTAGAGCCTGTGATTCATTGGGATCTGTTAGTGGATTTGATTTGTTTTCAAGTTCGCTGTTTGGATGTATTATGGTAAGTCCGTCGTTGCGAAGGACAAAGGCGTAGCCGGTTTGGGCTATTTTCGTACCAAGAACAAGTTTTGTTACTTCATCAATGCCAACCTCTCCGGCCAAAATACCAATTATCCGATCTCCAACTTTAAGCGGGGTAATGATAACAACAACCTGTGTGCCTGTGGCACCTGAGTTTGTTGGGTCGGTTATAATTGTTTCTCCGTTCATGGCCCGAGGAAAGAAATCAACTTGTGCTACATTTCCGGTTCCGCCTTTGGTATCGGTTAAATTACCGGAGGCATCTGTCCAAAACATTGTTTGAAATTTTTTGCTGTTGTTTACTTCAGCGGTAAGGTATGCCTTAATAGCATTAGCATCACCGCTAGCCATAATTGGCGAACGAGCAATTGCTGCCAGGTCAGTTCGGTTAGTCTCAAACATTTTGCTGATTTCATTGGCGCGGGAGTATACTAGGGTGTTAAGCTCTGTTTCGGTGCTCTCTTGTAACATTTTTTGGGCTTGCCAATAGTTTAATCCTGCCAGAACGCCAAGGGCAACGACGAATAAGAGGACGGTTACTATTGTAAGCTTGAGTCTAAGACTTTTCATAAATACCTCTTTCTTCAAAAAAATTGCTAATAAGAAGCTTATTTTACTTATGTAAATAAATTTACATAAGTAAAATAATTAACTTTTATTTACAAAGTTTCCTTGGGACTAAAGTCTAGAATGCTTAGGACTAAAGTCCTTGACGATAAATTAAAAGCTACAACCATCCGGTTTTATGTCGGATGGTTGTAGCTTTGTGCTGAAGAAAAAGTAAAAATAGATGAATTCTATATTTTGAATTTGGTGACCGCAACATTAAGTTGTTCAGCCAGGGCGGCCAGATGTTGACTGAAAGAAGCGATTTCTTCCATTGAAGCTGATTGTTCTTCAGTTGCTGCCGAAATAGTTTGGGTTTGACCGGCGATGTCATGGCTAATTGTGTTCACTTGCTGCATCGCGCTAAATACCTGTTGGCTTAGGGCGGCCTGGTGATTCATGGCATTAGAGGCTTGCTGCGCCATTGAAGCGGCCTCTCTTAAGTGCTGGTTAATATCCTGGAAGGCTATCCCGGCATTATCGACAACCTCGGTTCCTCGTTTAACCTCATTGGTGCCGTTAGCCATTGCGACAACTGCCTCGTCGGTTTTGACCTGAATGTCGCTGATTAAATCGGCAATCTGCTTTGCAGCCTCCTGAGATTGTTCGGCAAGTTTTCGCACTTCTTCGGCAACTACGGCGAACCCTTTTCCTTGTTCCCCGGCACGAGCCGCTTCAATGGCTGCGTTTAAGGCCAAGAGATTGGTTTGGCTGGCAATGCCGGAGATGGTTTCAACAATTTGGCCTATTTCCTTAGAACGTTCACCAAGTTCAGTCACGACTTTGGCAGAGTTGTCTACCGTCTGGCGGATGCTGGTCATCTGATTGATGGCAGTGGTTACAGATTTATTGCCATCGTTAGCCGCATTGACTGCTTTAGAAACCATCGATACCGCGTTTTGTGTTTTAAGGGCCTCGTCTTTTGAGCCGGAGGCGATATCATCTACTAATGCCAAGGCGTTGGCAACGGCGGTGGCTTGGTTGTCTACTCCCTGAGCGGTGTCAGTGATCGAGGAGGAAACTTGATTGGCAGCTTGGGCTGATTGCTCAGCGTTAGCGGTTAGTTCTTCGGATGCAGCGGCTACTTGTTCTGAAGAACTTCCAATTTGTTGCACTAAGCTTCTAAGGTTGGCGACCATGGTTTCAAAAGCGGTTGCCACGCGGCCAAGTTCATCTTCGTTTGTGATACCTAATTTTGTCATTGTGAGATCGCCGACAGCAATGCGTTTGGCTGCAGATTCTAGTGTTGTAAGAGGTTTGGTAATTCGATTGGCAATATAGTATATAACACCGATTGCAATAATCAGCACTAGAAGAATAGTGATTAGCGATGTCTGGGTGAAGGTATTTAGTTGAGCTGAAACTTCTTGGGTTGGGACAGTGACGCCGATAGACCAGGTTGTATCTTTAATCGGAGCGTAGGCAACGTATTTTTCAATTCCGTTGTAGTTATAGTTTCCGATACCGGTTTTTCCTTTTATCGCTTTTTCGGCGATTGTCTTAAGGTCGGGAGAAGTATTAGGATCGGTCAATTGGTTGGATTTATTTATCATGTCTTTATTCGGGTGAAAAATCGTCATTCCGTCGTTCTGAAGAACGTAGGCGTACCCTGTCTCACTTGCTTTTATTCCATTAACGATGTCATTCACTGCGGAAACATTGATAATTCCAAATAATATACCGGTAACTTGGTTGTCAGATTTGACCGGAGTAGCAATAATAACTGCTTGATTGCCGGTTTTAGGGGCTATAATCGGACCCATTATAACTGTTTTACCGGTAATGGCCTGCTGGAAAAATGGGGTTTGAGCAACGTTATCGGCGGTGCCGTTAGCATCAAGGGCGTTACCATTAGTGTCAGCCCAGATGATCATTTCGTATAATTCTTTATTATTGCTGTATTCACTGGAAAGATAAGCTTGAATTGCATTATGATTACCGCCTGTCAAAACCGGTGATCTGGCGATAGTAACTATTTCAGTTTTGCTGGTAGACAAAATTGTGTATATTCTGTTGGCACCATCTTGGGACAGGGATGAAAGTTGGGTTTCAATATTTTGCAGCAGTACCTTTTTTGCTTGATAATAGTTTAATCCGGCAAGAATGCCAAGGGCTACAACAAAAAGAAGAACCGTAGATGCAGTAAGCTTTAGTTTAATACTTTTCATAATATAAACCTCCTAAATAAAATGATACTTATTGTCGATAATAAATAATCGATAATAAGTATATTCAGGCTAATTGTTGGAAAATCCTTTACTAATTATCAAAATGTTACATAAAAACCTGATTATTACAAAATTGCGACAAAATAGCCTATTGTCTTTGCATGAGATTTCAAGTGTATTGCATAATCCTCGCTAATATCGCATACATACTAATGATGTTGGTGGAGGTGGGGAAAGAGTGATAATAAGTCTAAGGCGACTGTTTAATCAGCGGTACTTTTTTTATAGTATTATTGGACTTATGGCTATTGGCACTGTGTATGTTCAGGTGTCCGATATGGTTGGTGGAGGACCAATTGCTATAGCCGGCACACGTACCAGCCAAAAAGTAGTAGCGCTAACCTTTGATCACTCCTGGGGCAATAAATATACGCCTTCGATTCTTGAAACTTTAAAAAAGAACAATGTTAAGGTTACCTTCTTTATAATGGGGCCTTGGGCTGAACGATATCCAGAAGTGGCAAAGCAAATGGTGGCAGACGGACATGAAATAGCCAGCCACGGTTATCGGCATGAGAACTATGGCGATATGACCGATGATTGGGTTCGGTGTGATATTCAGAAGGCCCATGCCCAGATAAAAGAGGTTACTGGTGTTGATGCCGTGCTGATTCGTCCGCCTAATGGTCACTATAGCCAACGATCACTAAAGGTAACCGATGAACTAGGTTACAAAACGATAATCTGGAATATTGATTCTTTAGACTGGAAGAACCCAGGGCGAGACGTTATTGTTGATCGGGTGATAAAACGTCTCAAGTCTGGGGCAATTATCTTGCTGCATGCATCAGATACGCCAACCCAGACAGCCGAAGCACTGCCGATTCTGCTGGAGAAGATTAAGGCTCAAGGCTACGAGATAACTACGGTAGGAGATCTTTTGAACAGATGTAGTGAGGAAGGCGTCAGGCGGCATTAACTTACATTTGGAGGCTGGATGTGGCTGGCGAAATACGAAATAATTATCGATATAAAAGGAAAGAAACGCTGCTGAAAGAAGTTTACAAGTAGAAGTAAAATGTGGTATAGTTTGGTCTATTAAGGAGGAATGGTGGCGTAATGACAGTAAAGAACCATGAAATGGTACTGGTATTGGATTTTGGTGGTCAGTATAGTCAACTGATAGCAAGACGCATCAGAGAGTGTGGCGTGTATTGTGAGATCATGCCCTATAATACTACGGTGGAAATAATTAAAGACCGGTCACCTAAAGGGATCGTTTTTTCTGGTGGACCTTCTAGTGTATATCAGGAAAACGCACCTCAGTGCGATAAAAAAGTATTTGAATTAGGTATTCCTATTCTGGGAATTTGCTACGGTATGCAGTATACGGCGTATACGCTTGGGGGGACTGTAAGCCGTGCTACTTCGCGCGAATATGGCAATACCCGACTTTTTATTGACCAGACTGCCGGCATTTTTGCCGAAATTACGTCTGAGACTCAGGTATGGATGAGTCACGGCGATTACATCTCTGAGCCGCCGCCTGGCTTTAGTGTGACTGCGCACACTGATAGTTCTCCGGTGGCGGCTATGGCTGATGCTGTGAAAGGAATCTATGGCGTCCAGTTCCATCCGGAGGTGGTGCATACCCCGGAAGGGATGAAGCTCTTAAGAAATTTTCTGTTTAACACGTGCGGGTGTAAGGGCGACTGGAACATGGGGTCTTTTGTCGATCAGGCGGTTAAGGCTATTCGCGCTCAGGTGGGAGATAAGAAGGTACTGTGCGCTTTGAGCGGCGGTATTGATTCGTCAGTAGCGGCTGTATTAGTACATAGGGCAGTGGGCGATCAGCTTACCTGTGTATTTGTTAATCACGGTTTTTTGCGTAAGGGAGAACCGGAGAATGTTGTTAAGACGTTTCGTGACGGTTTTAAGATGAATCTAGTTTATGCCGACGCTACCGAGCGGTTTATGAACCGCATGGCTGGAGTGACTGATCCTGAACAGAAACGTAAGATAATTGGCGAAGAATTTATCCGGGTGTTTGAAGCCGAGGCGGACAAGCTTGGTGATATTTCATATCTGGTGCAGGGAACGTTGTATCCTGATGTTATTGAAAGTGGTACTGCTACGGCGGCGGTTATCAAAAGTCATCATAATGTTGGCGGATTGCCGGAGGATATGCAGTTTGAACTGGTGGAACCGCTGCGTGAATTATTTAAGGATGAAGTACGGGTGTTAGCGCGGGAATTAAATCTGCCGGAAGAAATTGTTTGGCGTCAACCATTCCCTGGACCTGGTTTAGCTATTCGGATTATCGGCGAGGTTACAGAGGAGCGACTGGAAATTTTGCGTGAAGCCGATTCCATTGTGTATCAGGAAATCTTGAATGCTGATCTTTACCGTAAAGTGTGGCAGTCTTTCGCTATTTTGCCAGCAATGAAAAGTGTAGGCGTAATGGGGGACGAGCGTACTTACGCCTACACTGTGGGGCTTAGGATTGTGTCCAGTGAAGACGGTATGACCGCTGACTGGGTGCGACTGCCATATGAGGTGTTGGATATTATTTCCCGCCGCATAGTTAATGAAGTCAAAGGCGTTAACCGGGTGGTGTATGATGTTACCTCCAAGCCGCCCAGCACAATTGAGTGGGAATAATAAATTACCCCTGGTTTTTTATAAAAAACCAGGGGTAATTTATTATTAGCAACTTTTTATTTGTAGGGAAAAAGTATGGTTCTACCACGAAACATGTTTGAAGGTCGTAATGTATACCCATACGGCATTGATTAGAAGTAGTGCCCCGGTAACAAAAAATACCCAGTGGATTCCGAATGAAGCTGCTACCTGACCGCCTAATATTGAACCGCCGAAGGAACCTAGGTACTGAGCAGATTGATTATAGCCGAAAGCTCGGCCTGTAATACTGTCAGGGACGTTTTGTCTTACCAGGGTGTTGAGTGACGGAAGCAAGCCTGCGGCTGCAATGCCTAGCAAAAAACGCAGTCCCATTAGCTGCCAGGGGCTAGTAACAAAAGCTTGGGGAATAAATAATACTCCTGCGGCAATCAGCGAAGCTAACATTACCTTGGCGGGACCAACTTTGTCAGACAAACGCCCTAAGCGGGGCGCAGCAAGCAGATTAGCAACTCCGGAAGCAGCAAAAACCATTCCTGATATTAATGCCACGTGACCGGTATTGTGTGACAGTTGAGAAATATATACGGTTAATATTGGCTCGATGGATAAAAGCGCCAGTTGAAGGATGAATGTGGTGATGAACATGGTGATCATTACTGAGGGGGCGGGAATAAGACGCCAAACTTCACGAAAAGATAATATTTTATCTGCTGTGGCGGTGAATTCTTCTTTAACGAACAGAAATGAAGTTATGAAGGCGATAAATAGCAACGCTCCGGTGGCGAAGAAAACGCTGCGCAAGCCAAAGGTTTCCGCCAAATAGCCGCCGATTAAAGGGCCGAGTAACATGCCGCTGACACCTCCGGTAGAGAGCGTTCCAAGGGCCCAGCCGGAATGTTCTTTTGGGGCTTGGATTGCGACCAGTATAATGGCGGCGGAAATAAAGCCTGAGACGGCTCCTTGCAATAGCCTTAATCCAACCAGTTGATAAACATTTTGTACGAAGCCGATACAGGTTATTACCACTGCCATGCCTAGGCTGGCTCTAAGCAGCATGGACTTGCGTCCGTATTTGTCAGCAGCTTGCCCCCATAAAGGAGAAACCAGCGTCATGAGAATAAATGTAACGCCAAACGCGATTCCTGACCATTGTTCAATTGCCGCAGTATCCAGCACTCCCAAGTGTTCAATATATAGTGGCAAAACGGGTGCGATTTGACTGAGGCCTGTTGCGGTTGCGAAGCAGCCAAACCAGCAAACTAATAGATTCTTTTTCCAAATTTCCATTATGATAACCTCGCGTTATAAAGTAATTAAGAAGAAGTGTCGAGTCCGCGAATGAAGGTATCGATTAATCGCCGATAACTTTCTTCACGGTCAAGGGGAACTGCAAACCAACCTGCTGCTTCCAGTGAGACAAAACCATGCATTAGGCTGCGTAAGCCGCGTACGGCATGGGTAGCATCACTATCAACCAAATTATAGGGTTCCAATACTGCGGAAATTACTGCCATCATACTTCTAATTGCGGCCTGAAGTTCCTGATTGTTGCGATCAGGCGAGGAGACTATAGCTCTATATAACCCCGGGCGTTCGTGGGCAAACGAGCGGTAGGCGGATGCTATTGCTTTAATGGCATCTTGTTTTGCTTTACCGATAGCCGCAGCAGTGATTTTGGCTATCAGTTCATGTGTGCCCCAAACAGCGAGTAAACCTTTGAGTTCGGGGAGGCCGTTAATATGATTATATAATGAAGGTTTACGTACTCCGAGAAGGTTCGCCACAGCGGCAAGCGTTATTTTATCCAGGCCATTTAAATCAGCAATCCGGGCCGCTGCCACTACAATTGACTGACGGTCTAATCCAGCACGGGCAGACAAATTATCACCAACTCTCTATAAGTTAAACTAACACTTATAATAATAAAACTAACGGTGTTAGTTTGTCAAATGCGCTTATTTTTGCTTAGCATGAAAGCATTGATGCTAAATTAAAAATATTGGCGCTTTTTTAGTTATTTAATATGTTGACAGCTATGTCCCAGCGTACTAAAATTAAAGACAAAACATATTGATGTCTTTATGGTATAGACATCAAGGGATATCCTTTTAGGATGACTTAGAGGTGCAGTTGAAATAAGTATCTGTGGTGAGTTGGCAACGTTGAACCGCAGGGAAAGGGTTGACTGCCGAAGTAGAGATGACGCCACGCGTCTCTATTGGGGGTACAGCAAATAGTTGTACTACTGTCACCGATATAGGTGGAGCGCTATCTCATCCGGGCAATAGACATATGTTTCGTTTGTTGTCTGGAGTTTTTTTGACAGTCGCTGCGCTTCGACTGTCTATTTTATTTTGGGTTAAAAGAGGAGAGAGAGAAACCGTCATGTCTATGCCAACCGTGAATTTGGAGCAAATTTGCCCAGACAAAAAAGGACTGAAGCGTGATTTGAAGTCACGCCACCTGATGATGATTTCTATTGGCGGAACTATTGGTACAGGCTTGTTTTTAGGAACGGGCCAAACTATCAGTCAAGCAGGCCCTGTGGGCGCTATAATGGGTTATTTAGTGGGCGCCTTTATAATGCTTTTGGTTTTACTATGTCTTGCCGAGTTATCGATTGCTATGCCGGTTGCCGGATCCTTCCAGTCGTATGCCTCAAGGTTTATTTCACCTGCTGCGGGATTTACAACCGGGTGGCTGTATTGGGTAAACTGGGCAGTTTGTATTGCCGCTGATTTTACGGCAGCAGGGATAATAGCCAATAACTGGTTTCCTGGTGTACCGGTGTGGATGTGGTGCGCTGGATTTGTTATCGGACTAGCTATTATAAATTTAGTGTCGGTAAGGACCTATGGTGAAGCTGAATTTTGGTTTGCTGGTATAAAAGTAACAGCGATTATCGCGTTTATTATTGCTGGTATAGCATTGATGTTCGGCGTTGTCGGACACGAAGGTGCAATTGGTTTTTCCAATTTCCATACCGGGGAGGGGCTCTTTCCCAAGGGTTTTTCCGCTGTATTTCTTACCATGATTGCGGTGACGTACTCTTTTCAAGGTGCTGAACTGGTAGGGATTGCAGCCGGTGAATGTGAGGAGCCCAGCAAAAATATTCCGAAGGTTATTAGAGGAATTACTTTTCGGATTATCTTGTTTTATGTGGTGGCTATATTTGTATTGGCGGCAACTATTCCCTGGCGGGAAGCAGGGGTGTTGGAAAGTCCATTTGCTCATGTGTTTAGTCGTATCGGAATGCCTTTTGCCGAAACTATCATGTGCGCAGTTGTACTTACGTCGGCGCTGTCGGCTGGAAACTCAGCATTATACGCTTGTTCGCGTCTTTTGTGGTCAATGGCTAAGGAAGACCTTGCCCCTGCCTGGTTGGGTAAGCTTAGTCGCAACGGGGTGCCATACTATGGTGTGCTGATAACTCTTTTGCTTGCTGGCCTGTCCTTATTAACACAGGTTTTCGCTGCGGATACTGTTTACCTTTGGCTGATGGCTAGCACCGGGTTAACAGGTTGCCTCATCTGGGTTATCATTGCCTGGTGCCAAATCAATTTTCGCCAGGAGTATTTACGTCTGGGCGGTAACCTTAGTGATTTGCTTTTCCGCACGCCGCTTTACCCATTAGTACCTATTTTAACCATAGTGCTAAATTTGGGGGTTGTTTTCAGTCTGTATTTTGATGAAAGCCAGCATATAGTATTATTGGCTGGAGTGGTTTTTTTAGTGGCAATATATCTTTATTATTACTTGTTTCTTGCTAAGAAAAAGGCTGCTATTGTAAGTGAAACTGCTTTACAAAAAAATGCTTGATGACTGGGCGAGAAATATTGACAGTAGAAATTAGTTGTATTATACTTCGATTAGTTATGTAGTTTAATTAGCTGATCAGATAAACTGAAGGCTAAGGAAGAGGCCCCCCTTTTGGGATACTTCCTTAGTCTTTTCATGTAAAATACTTAGTTAATATCGCGGTTGAAAGAGGCGGCATAATGATTGAAATCGAAAACCTTTCCAAAACTTATTCTTCGCGGCATGGTTGTACCAAAGCGCTTGAAAATGTATCTTTAGTTATTCCCCGCGGTGCGGTATATGGCATTATTGGCTTAAGTGGAGCTGGTAAGAGCACTTTGGTGCGTTGTCTTAATCTTTTGGAGCAGCCGACTGGCGGACGTATTCTTGTTGGCGGACAAGATCTGACAAAGCTGTCTGGTAAAGCTCTTCGCCAGGCCAGGCAAAAGATAGGGATGATTTTTCAGCATTTTAATTTATTGCAATCCAGAACGGTTGCTGAGAATATTGCGTTTCCACTGGAGATTGCCAAGCTATCAAAAGCTGAAATCCAAAGTCGAGTGACCGAGCTACTGCCGCTGGTTGGTTTAGCGGAAAAGGCAAATGCCTATCCTGCCGAACTCAGCGGCGGACAAAAGCAAAGAGTTGGTATAGCCAGAGCATTAGCGCTGAAGCCGGAAGTATTACTGTGTGATGAAGCTACTTCGGCACTTGATCCTCAGACTACATTCTCAATTTTAAGCTTATTACGGGAAATAAATATCACTTTGGGCTTAACCATCGTGATAATTACCCACGAAATGAAAGTAATTAAAGAGATTTGTACTCATGTGGCGGTGCTTCATCAATCGCAAATCATTGAAACAGCTACTGTTGAGTCTGTTTTTACAAATCCGCAGTCGCCAATAGCTCAGGAATTTGTCGCCAGTGTTTTTCCTAATGAGCTTCCGGTGGAGTTGCTGCAAGAATTGAGCGAGAAGGATCAGACGGAAATTATTCGGATTCGTTTTCTTGGCGAAAATGCTACTCAGCCGGTTATTAGTGATCTTATTCGCGGTTCAGAGGTAAAGGTTAATATCCTTTATGGCAGTATTGACCATTTAAGGTCAACTCTTTTTGGAAGTTTGATTCTTGAACTCCAGGGATCGCCTGAGCAATTGGCGAATGCTCATACATATTTAAAATCTCGGGGCTTAGAGGTAGAGGTGGTTAAAAATGGGGCTTGATTTTTTTGAACCGGTATACTTAGCTAAATTGGCGGGACTTTTAGTTCCGGCGGTTGGGGAAACCATTTATATGGTAGCTGCTGCAACACTACTTGCTTATATTTTAGGTATGCCTTTGGGGGTATTTTTAGTTGTATCTTCACCAGGGCATATATTGCCTAATCCATGGGTGGAAAAAACGCTGGGAACAGTGATTAATATATTGCGGTCAGCTCCGTTTATTATTCTTATGGTTGCCTTAATACCTATTACACGGGCTTTGGTAGGTACGTCTATCGGTACGACGGCGGCGATATTTCCGTTGGTTATTTCAACTGCGCCGTTTGTAGCGCGCATTGTTGAGACTTCGCTCAAAGAAGTGCCTGAGGGAGTTATTGAAGCGGCAATGTCTATGGGTGCTTCTCCATGGCAAATTATTATAAAGGTACTTCTTCCTGAAGCAAGGGCCTCGCTAATTATGGGAACTGCAATTACAACCATCAGTGTCGTCGGCTATACGGCGATGGCTGGCACTGTAGGTGGCGGCGGACTAGGCGATTTAGCTATTCAGTATGGGTACAATCGATTTCGGACCGACATTATGCTAATTACTATCGCTGTATTAGTTGTAATTGTTCAAGCCATTCAATCTTTGGGTACGGCAATGGCCAAAAAAATGAGTCATAGTTGAGTAAAGGTTTGGTGTAGACGGCATTTGGCTGCTATGTCATATGGTGTTAAATATAAAATAAAAGGAGGATGACGAATGATTATCGAGAAAAAACATTACCTGGCCGCTTTGTTTGCTTTCATGATTGTTATTGTTAGTTTGGTAGCCGGGTGCGGTGGTTCCAACCAAGCTTCGAGCTCCAACACTACTATTAAGGTAGGTGCGACTCCCGTTCCCCATGCGGAAATTTTAGAATTTGTTAAGCCGATATTGGCGAAAGAAGGAATAAACATTGAGGTTGTTCCTTTCACTGACTATGTGCAGCCTAATTTAGCTCTGGATAAAGGTGAACTTGATGCTAATTTTTTCCAACATATTCCTTATCTTGAGACCTTTAGCAAAGATCATAATTTAAAATTAAGTGCTATAGCCAAAGTACATATTGAACCTATGGGCTTTTATTCAAAGCAAATCAGCAATATTGATCAAATTAAAGCTGGAGACACTATTGCCATTCCTAACGATCCGACTAATGGTGGCCGAGCCCTTGTCCTTTTGGAAAAAGCGGGTTTAATTAAATTAACAGATGGTGTTGGCATTAAAGCAACAGTTCAAGATATTGCAGCTAATCCGAAGGATTTGAAAATAAAAACTTTAGATGCTGCCCAGCTCCCGCGTGTTTTGCCTGATGTAGCCGGGGCTGTTATTAATACTAATTTTGCGCTGGAAGCAAAGCTTAACCCTGTTAAAGACGCCCTCTTTATTGAAGACAAAGATTCACCTTATGCCAATATATTGGTGGTTAGACAGGATCGGGCCAATGATCCGGCATTACAGAAGCTGATCAAGGTGCTGACTTCACCGGAAGTTAAGAAATTTATTGAAGATAAGTATCAAGGCACGATATTGCCAGCGCAGGATATACTGGAAGTTAAATAGGAACTATGAAATACGTTTTTTGCCTTGGCTTGTATAGCCAAGGCATTTTTATATATAATTTTGAAAGTTTAGGAATAGTTTTTTAAAAAAACTCATAAATATTATAATTGCGCATGGAAAATTTAAAAATAAAGTGTTAAAATTATATAAGGTCATTAATGTGACCTTTATGCAATTTGTTTTTGCGTTTGGCATTTTAGGGTGAAAAGAGTATTATAGCCTTAGAACACCCTTAAATTATAGTTGGAAGGGAGGTTTTGAAGAATGAAGAAACTACTGTTTGTAGTTTTGGTGATGTTTGTTTTGACTTTTGCAGTAACGGCAACGGCAAGTGCTAATGCCAGTCAGCAGCAGGAACTAACGCCGATGGGGATATCGGTTGTATTTGGACCGCCTGAACCACCACCACCACCGCCGCCGCCACCGCCGCCACATCGGCATCGCAGGCCGCCACCGCCACCACCACCGGATGATTATTATTGATGTATGGCAGAATCCGTTTACTTTCGGGTAAACGGATTCTTTTTTTACTTAGAATGATCTTTTGTATACTGAACGAACCGATGTGCAATGGATGTAGAATTCAAAAATAAAAAAATGTATTTATGCCTATATGCAAAAATAAAAATATATGGTATAGTTACAACGGGGAATATAAGAAAAGGTTTTTCCTCAGAAAACTTGTTTTTATATTCTGATTTTTACTGGATTAAAGGTAGTTAAAAATTAAAGACATTTGTAAGTGTTATTTAAAAAGGAGGTTTAACATGAAGAAGTTATTACTAAGTGTGTTAGTAATGTTTATTTTTACTTTTTCTGGAATGGCAAGTGCAAGTGCTAGCACAAGTATAAGTGTTGGCCAGCATGAGTTGTCGCCTATGGACGTATCTATTGTGTTTCATAGAAAAAGACAACCGCCACCACCGCCACCACCACCGCCACCACCACCGCCGCATCGGCATAGGCCGGCGCCGCCACCGCCGCCGCCGCCACCACCACCACCACCGCCACCGCCGCATCGGCATAGGCCAGCGCCACCACCACCGCATCGCAAAGCACCACCGCCACCACCACCGCGGCACCATCATACTAGTATCTATTTTCACAGTGACTGATGATAATGGTGAAATGAAGAAAACAAAAGTCCGTCTGCCTTCGGGTGGGCGGGCTTTTTGGTTAGCAGGATAGTCTCATTTATAAAAAATAGATAGTTTTTTGCAAAATTCATCTTAAAAAAGAGGCTATATATAAAAAAAACAAAAAGTACAATGTTAAAATTACACTAGACATAAGAACAACTATTGTTTTTATGTTTAGTGTTTTAAGTGGAATAAGGTAGTAAAACTTTTAAACACTTTGAGACTTGTTGAGGAGGGAGGTTTAAAAATGAAGAAGTCACTACTGCTTGTTTTGGCGATGTTTGTTATTTTGACGTTTTCGGCAACGGCAAATGCTAATGCTAGACAGAATGAGCTGTCGCCTATGGATGTAACGGTTGTGCTGCATCATAAAAGAAAACCGCCGCCGCCTGCACCGGCACCACCACCGCCGCCGCGCAGACATAAACCTGCGCCGCCGCCACCGCCTAGGCATGAGCCACCACCGCCGCATTATTAATGGATATGACGGTGAATTGATTATACAAAAAGTCCGTCTACTTTCGGGTAGGCGGACTTTTTGCTTGGAAGATATAATAATAAAGTTGGTTACTGCTAATTATATATAACTCAAGGGTGTTTAGCTGGTGTAGGTGAGAAAAAATACAATTTATTAGTTAATGCATTTTGTATTCAGTATGCAGGAGTTAAAAAAATGTCGTAGAATGTTAATGTTTATCTATTTAATTTTAGGTGGCGAACTAAATGCAATTTGTCAATATTTACTTGTCAATGATTCTTCTTTTCGCAGTTGGACTTTCCGCTACGCCGCTACTACGCCATAATTTAAAATTGGCCAATATTTTTGCGCATGGGATAGCTACGCTAGGTTCTTTAGCAGCTGTACTGTGTGCAAGTTTTATTTTTGTTGAAGGGCCTCAGGCGTTTAGCATTCCGGTAAGTCTCCCGTTCTTGGAATTCTCGGTCCGCGTGGATTATCTTGCTGCGTATTTCCTGGCAATAATTGGTATTGCGGGGGCGGCCGCAAGCATATACGCTTTTGATTATGGACGGGAATATTTTGGGCGGCGCTTTATGGTCATGGCTGAGCTATATTTAACATTTTTGTTGGCGATGATACTGGTGGTGACGATCAGCCACATATTTGCTTTTATTGTTGTATGGGAAGTTATGTCGGTAGCGTCATTCCTTTTGGTAGGCCAAGAATACAGTCGACCGGCGAATACTAAGGCCGCATACCTTTACCTTGTTATGACTCATGTTGGAACTGCTTTTATCACAATTGCTTTTCTTCTTTTATGGAAAACAAGCGGTAGTATGGATTTCGCGGCATTGACGGGGTGGCGGGGTGACGAATGGACGCGCAATGCCATTTTTATATGCTCTCTTATTGGTTTTGGCACCAAGGCGGGAGTGATTCCTGTGCATATCTGGCTGCCGAAGGCTCATCCGGCAGCTCCTACCCATGTTTCGGCGTTAATGTCAGGAGTTATGCTTAAAACTGCTATCTATGGTATGTGCCGGTTTTATCTAGAGTTCCTTGGCACGGGACCAGTGTGGTGGGGTGAGCTTATTTTACTTTTGGCAATAGTCTCAGCTGTCTTGGGCGTACTTTATGCGATGATGGAACATGATATTAAGAGTTTGCTTGCCTACTCCAGTGTGGAGAATATAGGAATTATCCTGCTGGGGATTGGGGCAGGGATGGTCTTTATGAGCCGAGGGCTATCGTCGTTTGCCGTGCTTGCTTGGTCGGCGGCGCTGTTTCATGTTCTCAATCATGCTATATTTAAATCGCTTTTGTTTTTTGGTGCCGGTGCTGTTGTTAATGCTACTCATACCCGGGATATTGAGCATCATGGCGGTTTGATAAAAGCTATGCCTTATACTGCGATATTTTTTCTAGCTGGTGCAGCGGCCATTTCAGCGCTGCCTCCGCTTAACGGTTTTGTCAGTGAATGGCTTATTTTTCAGTCATTACTTATTTTGCCGGAGGCACTAAGCGGAGTTGCTGGTAAGTTATCTGCTGCGCTACTTATCAGTTTATTAGGGCTGACTAGCGCGCTGGCAGCAGCTTGTTTTGTCAAAGCTTTTGGTGTCGTTTTCTTGGCAAAGCCTCGAAGCGTATCGGCTGCAGAGGCTCATGAGGCACCATGTCTGATGCTTGGCTCAATGGGATTTCTTGCGATAATGTGTCTAGGGATAGGCTTTATTGCGCCATGGCTGCGAGTAATGTTGCAGAGTATTCTTATACCGTTCTTAAGTGCAGAGGCAGTAGATAATATGGTTGGCGCTAAATGGTATTTGCTTGGAGCTCAGTCTGGTTCAGCGGCGGGAGGGTTGTCGCTTCCGTTATTGGGCGCTGTATTTGTTGTCGGGTTGGTTTTTGCTATGGCTTTATACCGGGTTTGTGGTTGTAAAAACAGGCTTTCCGGAGAAACTTGGACTTGCGGCATTGTTCCGGCCGCAAGGATGGAATATACCGCTACAGGCTTTTCAGGACCAATTCGACGGGCTTTTGGAAAAATTCTGCGTCCCCGGACTGAAACGGTAATAAATCGCAATATAAGTCCTTACTCTGGTCGCCGCGTAATTTTTGAGGTGCATATTACCCATGTATTCGATGAGTTGGTTTATCAACCGCTAAATCGCTATATAGTAAAATTATCACGGTTTATGAAAGAAATACAGACAGGCAGTGTTCAGCTCTATGTTGGATACATTATGGTAGTTACAATTGCAGTATTGATTTGGAGTACAAGGTGGTGAATGTTTTGGACGTATCTTTTTTGTATATGGTTGGACAGGCAATTTTGCTTGCGGTTTTAGCGCCGTTTATCGCCGGATTAATAAAAAAAATCAAGGCCCGTCTGCAAAACCGCCGTGGACCAGGAATTTTTCAGGTATATTATGATTTACACAAGCTGTTTTTAAAGGATAGTGTTGTTTCACCAACTGTATCCTGGATTTTTTCTGTTGCGCCGTTTATTTATTTCGCTGCGGCGTTGGGGGCAGCAGCACTGGTTCCTGGTTTAACAAGCCTGATGCCGGAAATCGGTAGTCGGTTTGTTGATTTATTTATGCTACTGTATTTATTTGTATTAGGCAGATTTTTTCTCGCACTTGCTTCGTTGGATGCGGGAAGCTCCTTTGGTGGTATGGGTGGAGCACGCGAAATGTTTATTGCAGTTCTGGTGGAACCGGCGATATTACTGGCATTATTAACTGTCGCCTTTCGAACTCATTCTTCTGGGCTCACGGCAATGGCAGGCGTTGGTGCGGACGAATCAAGTGCTTTAGCGCTTATTTTTGCGGCGGCGGCTTTTTTTATTGTACTTATCGCTGAAAGCAGCAGAATTCCGGTTGATAACCCAGATACGCACCTTGAACTTACAATGGTGCATGAGGGGATGGTGCTTGAGTATTCTGGACGGTGGCTGGGTATGATTGTTTGGGCAACTGCAATCAAAGAGCTGGTTTTGATTATACTATTTTCTACGTTTTTTCTTCCGTGGCCGATTGTTGGCTGGTCTTTTTCAGCCAAAGTTGTTATGCTTGTCGGCAAAATTTTACTTTGTATTGCTGCTATCACGTTAGTAGAGACAGTGACAAATAAAATGCGTTTGTTTAAGGTTCCTGGCTTTTTAGCGGTAGCCGCTCTTTTGGGTTTATTAGCCATTGTAGCACAATAGGGAGGGATGGTCTTGCAAGTATTAGCTATTTTGCTTTTGTTCTCTGCATTTCTTTTAACTAGAGCTTCCCGGTTGGCAAGCGCTGTCCATATATTGCTAGCGCAGTCAGCGATGGTAGCTGCAGCATGTGCTGTGGAGAGCGGTGGGTCAATGCACATGCTGATTGCGGCTGTATTAACTGTGTTAATCAAGGTAGGGCTGATTCCCAAGGCCTTGCTGCGTGTTGTAAGTCAATTGAAACGCGAACGCGAGGTCGATCCGATTATGGGACCGAATGCTTCTTCACTGGCAGCAGCAGCGGCGATTGTTATGACTTACGCTGTAATTGACCGTACTTTACCAGGGGGGTTAAGCTGGGATGCGGTAGCTGCTTCTTTAGCCCTGGTGTTTATCGGACTAATGCTGATTATTACCCGCCGTCAGGCAATAATGCAGATTGTGGGATTGATTACGATAGAGAATGGGTTGTATCTACTAGGACTATCAACGACTCATGGGTTACCGATGATCATTGAGTTAGGGATTTTCTTTGATGTTCTGGTGGCGGTAAGTGTTTTAGTAATACTTACAAATCGATTGAAAAAATCTTTTCAGTCAACTGATACTAGTATTCTGAAAAAGTTAAAGGGATGAACTTATGGAGGAATTGATCTATGCAGCGTTGGCTTTGCCTCTGTTGGTTGGAGCATTGTCGATGATCATCGCCGAAAACTCGGCGATAAAAGTCTTAAATATTTCCGGCAGCCTGCTTACTGGTGGTATTCTCCTATGTATAACCGGAAAGGTAGTAGTCAGCGGTGTTTTTGCCAGTAGCTTTATGTATGTAGATGCATTAAGTGCACTACTCTTATTGGTGGTAGCTTTTCTTAGCATAACTGCAACGCTGTTTTCTGCTTCGTACATGGATAATGAACTGGCCAGGGGAAGAGTTAAACTTAGCGCACTAAAACGCTATTATGCATTGTTGCAGCTGTTTATTTTTACAATGATTGGTGTTTTAGTGGTCGAAAATTTAGGCTTAATGTGGGTTGGGGTGGAGACAACAACATTAGCTTCAACACTTTTGGTTGCTTTTTATTTTAATCGTTCGGCGCTTGAGGCGGCCTGGAAATATGTAATGGTTTGCAATGTTGGCATTTTATTTGCTCTTTTGGGGACGATCATGCTCTACTACACTCAAGTTGGAGTGGCTGGGACTGAAACAGCTGCGCTTAGTTGGACGGCACTTCGAGCAATAAGTACTCAGCTTGATCCGATGCTGGTCAAGTTGGCGTTTGTCTTTATTCTGATTGGTTACGGGACAAAGGCGGGGATTGCGCCAATGCATACATGGTTGCCTGATGCCTACAGCCAAGCTCCTGCACCTGTCAGCGGCCTACTATCAGGAGCACTTTTAAGTTGCGTATTATATGTTTTGATTCGTAACTTGGTTATTATTCAGGCGGCTTTGACTACTTCTTTTGTTAATTATGCGTTGTTAGCTTTTGGCATTTTTTCGGTAGCAATAGCTATACCGTTTATTTTAATTCAGCATGATATAAAACGTCTGCTTGCCTATTCTAGTGTCGAACATGTAGGTATTGTAACTTTTGGGTTAGGTATAGGGACTCATCTCGCCGCTTACGGAGTTGTTTTGCATATTTTGAATCATGCGGTGGTAAAATCAGTACTGTTTTATTTGGTTGGTATTATTGGGCAGCAATATGGCAGTAAACAACTTAGCCGCATTCGGGGGATGTTTGCTGTTCTGCCAGGGATTGGTGCAATGTTTATACTTGCTATGTTAGCAATAGTGGGAACTCCGCCGCTTAGTATTTTTATGAGTAAGTTTACTATAGTTCTTGCCGCTTTCGAGGCTGGCTGGCCTGTTCTAGGCAGTCTATTGCTGCTCCTTCTTGCAGGTGTATTTGCGGGAATGATGTTTTACTCAACTCGGATGGTTTTTGGTACAGCTCCAAGACGGTTTGTCCGTACTTCTATTGGTAAATCAGCAATAATGGCTGTTAGCTGTTCTATGTTGTGGATTATTATAACAGGAGTTTATCTGCCGCCATGGCTGCAGCAACTTTTGGAACAAGCCGCGCTCCTTGTGGCGAGAAGAGGGTAAAAAGATGATTAAAAATTTTACTGTTTCAGTTAATAATCTACGAGCTGCTGCAAATGCCTGCTATAGTAAAAGTCGGCATGGCCTGTTGGCTATGTTCGCCAACGATGAGCGGCCGATAAATGGCAAATTTGCTATCTATTGCATATTTGATGGGCGAAATAAGAAAGAAATGCTTTTAGTTAAAGCTGTAATTGACCAGCATGCACCGCCAGAGTTTCCTTCTCTTACGCCGATTATTCCGGCGGCGGCATGGTTTGAACGGGAAATCAACGATCTTTTTGGTTTAATGCCGATTGATAATACTGATCTTCGGCCGCTTGTTTTACATGAGAATTGGCCATTGGGCGTCTACCCGATGCGTAAAGATTTTGATCCCCGGACAGTGGTGCCTGAGGCAAAGAAGGAATTTCCAATGGCTCATGCTCATGGTGAAGGTGTGTTCGAAGTTCCGGTGGGACCGATACATGCGGGAATCATCGAACCAGGCCATTTCCGTTTTAGCCAGGCTGGTGAAGCAATTATCCGGCTTGATGCAAAACTTTTTTTCACCCATCGGGGGATTGAAAAGACATTAGAGGGAATGCCCATTAAGCGGGCTTTATTTCAGGTGGAAAGAATTTGTGGCGCGTGTAGTGTTTCGCATACCTTGTCTTTTTCTCAGGCTGTTGAAAGTGTGGCCAAGGTTGAAATTCCCGAGCGGGCAAAGCTGATTCGTATTTTAATTGCCGAACTTGAACGACTTTACAATCATGTCGGCGATGTCGGTAATCTTTGTGCTGGCCTTGGATTTGCGGTAGGGACCAGCAATGGGGCGCGACTGAAGGAATATCTTATGCGTCTGAATGAAACGCTGACCGGTAACCGCTTTCTGCGGGGGATGGTAGTACCGGGGGGAGTTCGCAATGATTTACCGGGAGAGCTTTTGACCCAAATCGCTGAGACAATTGACAAACTGGAAGTAGATTTTATTCAACTGGTCGAACTGCTGCAGGAGAATGATCAGTTTTTGGATCGGGTTAATACTACAGGGATTTTGCCCTATCAGGCGGCAAAGGAACTCGGTGTTGTCGGGGTAGCGGCGCGAGCGTCAGGGGTAGATTATGACCTAAGACGTGATAAACCATATGGTGGATATGAGCAAATAAAGTTTGAAGTACCACTGCATCGCAGCGGTGATGTGGCAGCGCGGCTATGGGTGCGGGTTGATGAAGCTTTAGAAGCTACCCGTATTATTAGACAGATGGTTACCAGGATTCCAGTAACGGCAAAGAAATTAAAGGAGCCTATACCGTCTATACAGCCTTATTCGACAGGGATTGGCTGGAGCGAGTCGCCCAGAGGCGGTAATATTCATTGGCTGATGATGGAGGAAGAAAATAGGATTTATCGCTATTTCGTACGTTCGGCTTCTTATGCTAATTGGCCGGCGCTGACTGTAGCTGTTCCCGGAAATATATTGCCTGACTTTCCGCTTATTAATAAAAGCTTTGAATTATGTTACGCCTGCCTGGATCGTTAGGGGGATAAAAATGTTAAAAATACTTCGGAAAATAATGGCTACCGGTACGGTTACCGAAAGCTATGATGTTACTGCCGTTCCAGCACGTTCACGAGGCGAAGTTAGGGAAGCCAAAAAGTGTGCAAGTTGTGGTGCTTGCAGTAGTGCTTGTCCGACCGGGGCAGTGCGGCTTGGCAACGATGATGTAACAATTGATCAGCGTGCCTGCATTTTTTGTGGTAATTGCATTGAAGCATGTGAACATGGCGCATTACAGCAGACCGGCAACTACAAGCTTGGAGAGCTTTCCAACCAGTTGGAAGAAATGGGTAACGAATTGAAGGCTAAAATTGTTCGCACTCTTGGTCGTTCACTAGCCATTCGTCATTTGGATGTTGGTTCATGTAATGCCTGCGATTGGGAGCTTACAGCGCTTGGTAATCCGGTATATGATTTACAACAGTATGGCATTGATTTTGTTGCATCGCCACGCCATGCCGACATGCTGATGGTTACCGGAGTGGTTACCCGTAATCTGACTCAAGCCTTACTCATGACCTACGAAGCTGTTCCGGATCCTAAACTAGTTATGGCGGTAGGCGCTTGTGCCGCATCTGGTCGTACTTTTGGCGAAAGCTATGCTATACAGGGAGGGGTTGATAGGTTTATACCTGTAGATATCTATGTGCCAGGCTGTCCGCCGCGCCCGCAGGCATTGCTTTACGGGTTGTTGTTAGCTCTAGACAGAATAAAATAATAATGAAAGAGGTTTCCCCAAAAGTAGTGACAAAGTTTTAATTGCTACTTTTTGGGGTTTTTTATAAGCTTGCACAGATTGCAAACCAAGAAATATTTGACAAATGGGGATTAGCGGGTGTAAGATTTAGATAAATGGTGACTGACTAGACAGTCGCGAGGGTTAAATATTGGTTTTTCTGGTATTTTGATTCTGGTATGAAGTACTGCTAGTTATAAAACGAAATTTCTCCTAATCCGTACAAGACTGACTAGTCGGTCATTATTTAAAAAGTGAGCATTGTAATTATATATCAATGGTGTGAGGGGTCGTATTTATGTTGAAGAAATTGCGATTTTTAATGATGACGCCGTGTGCTTGGATGGCGTTAATTATTGCTGGCTGTGCAATATTTGGCGCTGTAGAGTTACCGCCTTACTGGGGCTGTGAGAATGGTCCAATTGAATTATTGCAATTGGTGATTTTAGGTTGTTGCTGTGTGGTGGCTTTGTTGGTAGTGAATTTTGGAGTGGTAACTAAGGATTATAAAAAGCTATTTTTGTGGTCAATACCTATATGGGTTCTTTTGATTGGAAGGGAGATTAGCTGGGGGCGGGATTTATATATTAATTCTGCAGGCGAGATGCCTCGGCTCGCTGATTTGTGGTTTGGTCCAGTTGTGCACCCTACTGTTGGTGTTATATGTATAATTACACTGCTGGGGTTAGTAAAATGCGGAGTATGGCCTAAAATGTGCAATTGGTTAAAGCAGGGAATAGTTCCGCTAGGAGAGATCGTTATTATCATCGTAGCAGGGGTTATTGCTACTTGGATTGAGCATTACAGCCACGGATTATTTGGTGGTAGTGAAGAATTATTTGAAGAACTGACGGAGTTGGTTTGTTACAGCGCTATGCTGCTGCTTATGATAGATGTTGGTTTTAACAAGATAATTCAGCCGTCAAGCGGAGTGGTGCCGAAAAGTGGAGCAAGCGGAGGACTAATTTTTGTCGTTAGTCATGATAGACAGTAACCGTTTTACAGGTAGGATCCGCATAATGATTAAACAGATCACCAATTCAGGGAGCAAATAGGTTGCATTAAACGCCAGGGAGTACCAATAGGGAGACATTCCGGCTGGTGCATAACTAGCAAAAAAGACAACTCCAGATATAACATGGCAAACAAAGCGACCGCAGATACCAACGATGGTTCCTACAAATATGCGGGTTTTAAAACAGCCTGCTAATCCAAGAGCCATATAGGGCAGGGGATAATCGAAAAGTACTTGTACAGGGTGAAGGATATAAGGATCCTGGAGTAAATTGATTAAGCCATAAACAAATCCTGCAAGATAACCAACGATTGGTCCATAGCGGAATGAGATTAACAGCAGCGGAATCATTGCGCCGAATGTGATGCTGCCGCCTTGGGGCATATGATAGAGTCGAAAGATATGCAAGATAACGGTTAAAGCAAGTGCAAGAGCAATGTGAACAATTAACTGCGTATTCAACGTAATTTTTTTCATGTACAAAAATGCCAATACTAGAGCCACTAGTCCCGCAAGTGCAGCAATGCTTGCGGGATTTTCCATAATTGCTGACAAATTAGTAATAAAGGGTATTTCCATAGTATCATCTCCTATTTGATATTTGATAAATTTATAATGATATAAAAAAATACCGCATTCCAACTGGGATAGCGGTGTTTTATCTATATCGCTTCCCTACGCTGGTATTATCCAGATCAGGTGAAGGGTTAATGAATTTGCTTTCATTTCTCAGCCTTAGTGGCACCCCTAGCACAATTGATTAAATTAATTTCTATTATATTATCATAACCAGATAGTTTCTAGCCATAATTTGGAATTATTTTTTAAAACAATTTTGTTCCCAGCACATATAGATTCCAAGACAGCCTTTTTCTACTGAAACTGTGATGTCAGTAGGATTTTTGGTAGGGCGATTGCTGATTGAATAAGGCAAGCCGATAGTTAGTTCAACGGCGGATAATGGCCAATGAACTCCATCAATAAAAACTCCTGAACAATAGGGGGATAATGGTAATAGCGAAACTACATCCGGCTTGCAGGGGGCATGGATTTTTACTGAATCATGGCCTTTTAAGAGAACAAGTACTTCCGATTCGTCGGCTGCGCAGTACCCGCTTATGCCAAATTGTCCGCAGCCAAGTAATGAAAAGATGTTACTGAAAGAATGGTCAAACCGGCCTCCCCATACGCCAGTTACTACAACTGCGGCCTGGTCATATAATAACCCCAGCTTTTGCAAAGCCAGCTGCAAGTCGGTTAAGTCTTTTTCCGGCGGGTGTATTTCGACAGGGATGCCAAGTGTCGTTCCCCATGTCCAGCCTTCTGGTGTTGCGCTGTCGCCATCGCCGATTAATAGCAGAGGAATGACGTTGCTTGCCTGACAGATATCGATACCTCTATCTACGGCCCAAATCGGATATGTGGCTGCAGCTATAGTAAGCCATTCCTTGGAAGGTGGGCGTCCTCCGGCAACAAGCAAAATTTGTGAACGAGGCAATTCATTTTTAAACAAAAATTGTACCTGGGGCAATGTCAAAAGGTTATTCATCAATCAAGCTCCTAGAAAATTGATATCCATGAGAATAATAGCGGTAAGTTTCTAGTGTGATCCAATAACATAGTTCTGATCAGTCCATTGGGCTTCAGATAGTAACGAACGCTCATGAAAAATTATTTTGCCAGTATCTTCAATCATTAGTACTGTTGATGCCCTGGTACCGTAGTTGGGACTGTGAATAAAAATAGGGGAAAGAGTTTTTTCCCATCCAATATCAACTCCGGTATCAGGCAGTTCGGTTTCTGGTGGTTCGACTCTATCTTCCAGCAAATTTAGTAAGGCTGATGCCTTAAGGTCTTTGGCGGTAAGGGCTTGACAGAGTAAGTGTTTACCACGCTTAACCTTTGGCCAGGAGTTGTCCAATAAACCATTGCTTAAGCCATAGAGTCCGGGGGCGAGTTTATGAGGCCTTTTTTCTTTATTGGAATAATACCAGAGGCTGGTTGAGTCACCAACCAAAAGATTAAAACCATTATAATTGTCGGCAACTTTATCGACTTGGTTTAGATAGGCAGACGGTGGCATTGTGCCACACAGAAAGTCTTTAACCAGATGCCCACGGGATACTGCGTCAGGACGATTGTTTTTGGGGTCACGGTAGTTGGTTAGGGCGGCAAATCGGCTAGTTTTTGTCACGCCAAGCCAGGTTCCGCCTTGCTCCAGATCACGCCCGGCAAGGACATCAGGGTAATCTGCCCAGAAAGCTGCCGGCTTAGTGGGGCGGTTATAAAATTCATCGCGGTTAGCGGCTAGAATTAAGCGATAGCCAGGATGGCTGCACCAAGAGAAAAGAATGAGGCACATATCAACTTGTCCTCCTTGTAGCGGCTAGAGTAACATTATTTTATCATAGTAACTCGATAGCTAAAATAGCATCAAAGCAAAAATAGAGAATAATAAAAATGCATCCGACCTGTTCATTCTTGAGCAGGGGATGCGTTTTGGGGTTATACTTCTTCTTCATTTAATGGTGGTTTATCGTTTAGAATATAAACCTTGACTGGTTTTATCCCGAATTTGCGCGCCTCAGAGACAGTCCATTTGGCGACATCTATCCGGTGGCCCTTGATTGCGCCACCGGTGTCTTCGGCTACTGCGTATTCTATGCTGCCATCAGGGTACTTTATGGCAACATGTGATCCCAGGGGGATAACTCGGGGGTCTACTGCGATAACGCCCGGTCTGACTTGGGTACCAGAAAAGGTTTTATTGCCCCATTGCTCATTATCATGTGGACCTGGCGCATAGGCTGTTGCCGTAATGTTCAGTACCTTTTTTGTGTTCGATTCATGTGGAGTGTTATTATCAGCAGGAGCTACTTCTGGTGATTGTTGTATAGCTAACGGCTGGGGGGCGGTTTCGGTAAATTTTAAGGAAGGAGCAAGAGGAAGGCTGGGAATTAGCGCTGCTGTAATAGCAAGTGCGCCCGCTATTGCCGCTGCAATTTTTTTATACCGTCTTTTTTTAGGGGGATGAATTTTGGTATGCACTTGACATTCCTCCTTGTGCTTAGTATTTCTAAAGCTTGGCTAAAAAATCTTAAGATTTTATGTGGGGTTATGGAAAATAAGTCTATATTTTATTGAAGATCTAAATTATTTGCACAAATGTAGAAAATTAGCACAAAAGGTAGAAAAAAGATTTTTTGTGTCGTATAATGTGTAGTAGTAAAAATGATATGGACATATTTGGCAAACCTTCTGAAAAGAAGGGACGCAAAGCTTTGGGTCTAAGGACGTTGTCTATGACTGCCGGGTTGCATTTGATTAAATCAATGTAACCCGGCAATTATTTTTATATTCCAGATGATACCTAGTTTTGAGGAGTTTGAACCAACCATTGGTTATTGTATTGAAAAAAAATAAGGGGGATGGTAGTATGACGCGGTATGTAAGTCGATATAATACACGTTATGCAAAAGCCGGAATGCAGCTTGCTAATCCTATAATTTCGTCTAAAGGCGCGATTATAGCTCAGGAAAATTCGATTTTAACTGAGAGTCTAATTGAACGTCTTGTTGCAATGGGGATAAACTTTGTCGATGTCTTCGAAATCAGTCAGAATAATGCCGGTCATCAAGAAGCAGAAAAGCAGAAACGTTTATTTGATACTCATAGTGAAATTACAACAACAGTCAAAAATATTTTTGACCGGGCCCGTTATTTTAAAACTGTTCCTTTAGATGAATTAAATGAGTTGGCAGCAAGTTCTATTAAGACTCTGCTCGATGAGCCAGGAGTTATTAATCAATTGAGTATGATACAGCAAGCAGATAGCTATACTTTTACTCATTCGGTTAATGTAGCTGTAATATGTGGTCTTATCTGGCGCTGGCTTGGGAATACGGAGACGTCTGAAATGGTGTTGGCAGGGCTGTTACATGATTTTGGTAAAACACAGATTCCCTTGGAGATATTAAATAAGCCTGATAAGTTATCTGAAACAGAAATGCAGATTATGCGACAACACCCTATTTTGGGATTGGAAATGTGTAAGAACGATCAGAGGATTCCCGAATGCGTTTTGGCAGGCATTATTGAGCATCATGAAAGGCTTGATGGTAGTGGTTACCCGTTTGGTCTGACAGAAGAGCGAATTTCACCGTTCGGGAAAATTGTGGCGATTGCTGATACTTATGATGCCATGACCTCTAATCGAGTTTATCGTCAGGCGGTGACGCCGTTTAGTGTTCTAACAGAATTATTTTCCGAAATGTTTGGCAAGTTAGATGCTAAGGCGTGCACGTCAGTTATAGATAATCTTAAAGAGACTTTAATTGGTTATAACGTTAGATTAAGTGACGGAACGATCGCCAAAGTAATTTATATTGATCGTAGCCGACAGTTTAAACCACTTGTGGAAACAGAGAATGGACGCTATCTTAATCTCGAATGTACGGAGTTTGAAATTGCGGAAGTAATAAGCAGATAGAATCAAAACTTAAATACAGTTGAGGCTAATATTATGAAAGAAGATAAATCGCTACTCATTTACCGGGCCAGCCGGTTGAGTAGCGATTTATCGATTGGGCGCAGTAATAAATTATTAGCTGTGTAGTGTTTGGTATGGTCAGAATTTGAATGTTGCGCCAAGACCAACGCCGGTTTTGTTCTTGCCTACGTCAGGCATATAGGAATGGTAATTAACATTAAGGTCAACTGTAGTGGTTAGTTTGAAGTTGGCGCCTGCCTGGAATTCTTTAAAACTACTTCCGGCGATTATGGAGGCATAACCATCGCACTTAGGAGCCAATGGACCGGTTACTGCCATTCCTAAATAGATTTCAGAGCCTGAGTCGAAATTACGATTTCCGATAATGCCTCTTAGGTTTTCGGAAAGATTAAACTGTCCGTAAATGTCATCGTTTCCGTTCCAGTCAAGGTTCTGAAACCCTAAGGTAAAACTAGGGGTGAATTTATGCTCTAAATAAAAGCTATCGGTACCAAATCCCAAGGCGGTCTGCTCGGATGAGAGGTTATTGATTGGTGCGGCAATAACGATGTTGCTGGAAAGCATCAAAGTAAATAAGGCAAGGATAAGCTTTTTCAACAAAAGAACCTCCTTTAACAAGTTATTATGTATACTTAACCTATGGTGAATATAACAAAAGTCTAAATACTAAGTCAATGTGTAATATTAACCAATTGGGAGAAAAACAGATCCCTAAATACATAGTTAATGAATTTTGTAAAATTTATACTGGAAAAATTGTATAAAAAATGATAAAATATTACTGGCAAAAATGATTGTAAATGTTCTAATCATAAAGGACTCCTTGCCAATACGCCGCGATCTTAGCTCACGCTGTAGAAAACTTATTATTGACGAGGTGACCAAATGATTAAAAAAATTGCTACAGTATTAATTGCCATAACTGTGCTTACGGCAACTGCCTCAGCTGCACCGGCACAGGAAAAAGAGATATTGAAAGATTTAAAAAACTATAATGGGAAAGTTGGAGTCTTTGCCAAAAACTTAAGAACCGGAAAGACTATTGAATTTAACGAAAATGTTATCTTTCCTACTGCTTCAACCAGCAAACTAATTGTCGCATCGGCTACCTACAAGTATTTGTATCCAAAAGCCGGACCGAGTAAAAAAAGGGAATATGACAAAGCTGTAGAAGCGATGATAACGGTTAGCGATAATACTACGTTCGCTGAATTATTGGCTGAGATTGATAGAACTAACCCGAATGCCCTGAATAAGGTTTGTAGGGATGTTGGTTTGCACAATACGCGAATACATAATGATGGGGCTCATAAAAAGTACAAATACCATAGTATAACCACACCCTATGAAATGTCGAAGATGCTTGAGAATATCTATTCCGAAAAGTATCTTAATAAAGAAAAAAGCAAACTGTTAAAGCATGAACTGGCGAACACTATTTTTCATGATGAAATTCCTCGTTATATGAACACAACAGTTTATCATAAAGTTGGTGAACTGGATAGGATTCTTTGTGATGTTGGAATAGTTATGGATGGTAACGATCCGATACTAATAAGCTTTTATACAGATTCAGCGGATCATGTTTATGCCAGTAAATTTATTGCAACTGAATCAAAAAAGATTTATAATGCCCTGCGGCGTAGATAATTAAAATAATAAACCTCGCTTCACAGTGTGAGCCTGTGAAGCGAGGTTTATTATTTTAAATAACGAAAAATGAAGGTCTGTTGGAGTAAGCGTTTTTGTAGCGAATAGATGAGTATTACATGAATAGGGAGCATGACAGAACATTTTATAAGCCGTCCTGCTATAAAAATTGAGACTGCTTTGTGATACAAAATGGCCAGCCAAAGAGTATTCATAAACATGTCGACAAATATAAGTGTTGCCATACTTGCCAGAACAACTCTTGTAAAAGAGATCGGTTTGCTATAGAAAAAGAACCCATAAATAATGCCGGAGATAAATGAGCTAAGTGTAAATCCAGGAAAATATACTCCGGAAGAAAAGATTGTGCAACCGACGACATCAGCAATTGATGCAACTATAGCACCTAAAAACGGGCCGAACAACATGGAGAAGGTTGCGATAGCTAAAAAGCCAAAATCGATTCTGATAAAGGTGGTTTGGATGGCGAAAATATGCGTCAGGATAATGGTTAATGCTATAAATACTGCTGCCAAAACAACTGTTTTTGTTCTAAATTTCTTAACTTGTATAGTGTTAAAGTGCTGCAATTGCTTCCTCCTAAGGAATAATCTGTATATAACTAAACTTATATTTTTCTACAACTGCTGCGTTTTACCTTCTAAGAAACTCGATAAGCAACTATTAGACAGTTAAAAGCGAAACAGCTATAATAGGGAATAGTGTAAAAAGGGATTGCTTTAAATGCGTATTAAATGTCATGGGGTGTTATTTTATTATGAAAAGCAGTGTTGAACCGCCAATTTATTCTAGAATTGCAATGGATATTGCTACTCGCATTGCTAAAGGTGAACTAAAGGAAAAAACAAAAATATCGGGTCGTTCTCTGCTTGCAGGTCAATATAATGTATCACCAGAGACTATTAGGAGATCGTTGCGATTGCTGGAAGATATGGAAATTGTCAAAACGCAGACTGGGAGTGGAGTTACTATCATATCCCGCCAGAATGCATTGCGATATATTGAAAAATATAATACCGGAAAAGATCTTCGCGAGCTAAAAACAGAAATTCAAGCGATGATAGTGGAAAAAGAGCGCATGAATCAGGATATATCTGAAAAGATTGAGCATATGTTTGATCTTAGTGAACGGTTACGGCATATTAATCCAGTAAATATTATTGAAGTTGAAGTTCCGTTAGATTCTTTGCTAATAGGCAAAATGATTGCAGATGTTCAATTTTGGCAAAAAACAGGAGCAACTATTGTTGGTATAAAACGTGAAGGAACGCTGATTCTTTCGCCAGGACCGTATGCCTGCTTCATGCCGCTGGATATAATTTTGGTGATTGGCGATAATGGAGTACTAAAACGTATAGAACAGTTAATGAGAGAAGGGTAACATTATTCTGATGGGACATACGAAATAGATCCTAAAATGAGAACCTCGCTTTAAAGGCATTATTGTCTTTAAAGCGAGGTTCTCATTTTAGATAATAACTAAGGCTATGCCTTAAGCTTTACGCCTTGGGAAAATATCACATAATTTTCACAAATAGGACACTTGGTTGTCATATTTTATAGCTATTATATAAAGAAATATGCAAGGAGTTGTTAAGATGAAAAATATAACTAAGAAAATAATTATTTACTCGTTTGCAGCCATTGTTCAGATCGGTTTGGGTACGGCGGTATTAGAGGCATCACCCGTGCAAGATGATCACAAGCAGCGATCTGAAAATATTGTTCAGGAACAGCGACAACGTCTGCAGGAAGAAAATATCCGGCATGAACGGGTGATGGAGCGACGTCATAATGAGAATGACCGTCAGTGGCGGGAACGGCGGAGACAGGAAAATCAACGCCATGATCGGATAATGCGCCAAGAAGGCGAGAAACTGCGGCATGAAAGGTTGCAGCAGGAAAATGATCGTCACAGGTTTGAAATGGAGCGACGTCCTAATGAGAATGACCGTCAGTGGCGGGAACGGCAGCAACAGGAAAATCAACGGCATGAGCGGATAATGTGGGATCTTGAACATGTAGTGATAGATCTTTTGATAAACAGATAAAAATAATAGGATGAAACTTTAAAAGCTGGCGGATTTCCGCCAGCTTTTAAAGAGCCCGTAATGATCTACGCTACAGCTGATACCGATCGTTACATACCTATACGCAAACTTTCGCCTACGCACAAGCATTACACAACCGATACCAACCTTTGCTCGACTGCCGAAGATACCTACCGAACCTACTGCAATCTCCCGACTGCAATAGACCCTTAAATATTCAGAACCCTCGACAGTCTTAGCTCGACCGCTATACATCCCGTTCGACCACACGACAACAGTTGGGCTGCCGTACAGCCAGAGGAGACATATAACGATCTTCCCGCCGACTATTACCGAGCCTTTCGACCCGACAATAATCTTTGGCCGACCCATGCCGAACCCGGTTAAGATCCGACACAAGTCTTGGCTCGACCATTACGAACCCTACGCTAAATATTATCTCTAAAAGTGAAAATATAATTCAAGGAAATTTATTTCATATTGCCATACGGAAAGAACAATAGAAATGCGAATTTCCAATAATTCTGTAGCAAGGTTTGGTGGTAAAGGAAAAGTTTCTTTGTTGAAGTTTATATTCTGCTGGGCAAACTATATTCAGGAGGTGCAAAAATTGCAAAAAAAGACGTCGATCCAGTCTTTTGTATCAGAGTATGGAATGAGCGCCGGTGATAATGCTGTAACGCGTGAACGCATTAATGCGTCGATTGTGTCTAAAGCGACAACAAATGAACATTCTTTTCGCGAAGCGGCTATGAAAGAGTTGGAGGATGTCCCTGAAAAAGAGTGATAAGGGGAGGATATAGTATGAGCAAGCGCTTGGTTAACGGCTATTTTTCCAGTGTACCGCTGGCCCAATTGTTGACTTATGCGGAGGATGTTGCAGAAGACAATGAAGCGTCTGACGTTGAAGCTGAAGCGGAGGATGGAATCGAACATTAGAAGCCGATTGATAAAAAAGGTTCACTTATTTTCGTTGACTGGTTTGACGGAGGCTGATAAAATAAGGATGGAAAAGTTATATAGTGCTCGTATAATTTTGAGGATATGGCTCAAAAGTCTCTACCGGGTAACCGTAAATTACCTGACTACGAGTGAAAGTGTACCTAGGGTTCCGCACAGCCAGAGTTGTCTATGCGACTTGGCTATGGCTGCGACCGAGTGGTACAGGTGTTACCAAATAGCACTACACCGATGGGACAAAAGCCCGGGCGGGGAGGTTTCGCTCATTTACGAGAAGGAATTTCCCTGTTCGGGCTAATTTTTTATTGCCGGGGGTGGAAATGATGGATGGTGTAGACGCTGCTTGGGAAAATTATCAGACTAGATACTGGAGAGGGATAAAACATGCTAGATAAATATTTTGCGCTTACAGCGCGGAAAACTGATGTAAAAACCGAGGTTGTTGCTGGTATTACAACGTTTATGACTATGGCCTACATATTATTTGTCAATCCGAGTGTTCTTGGATCGGCAGGCATGGATAAAAACGCTGTTCTTATTGCGACAGCAATTGGTGCCGGTCTGGTTACAATGGCGATGGGGATTTTTGTTAATTATCCTATTTCGCTGGCTCCTGGCATGGGTCTGAACGCCTTTTATGCTTTCACTGTGGTTATTGGAATGGGCGTGTCTTGGCAGGTAGCTTTAGGAGCGGTATTTATTTCTGGCCTAATTTTTATTTTGCTGACAGTTACTCAGGTACGGCAACTTTTGGTTGAAGGCATCCCAATATCGCTGAAAAATGCAATTAGCGTTGGTATTGGATTGTTTATTACGATTATCGGTCTAAAGCTGTCAGGGATTATGAGTATTAGGTTGTCACTAATTCCGTCGACCATAGAGAAGGTTATTGCGACTAATGGTCATACAACTCCGCTCAGTTTTGAAACGATTATCGAAATGGGAAAACTGGCTGATAAGGACGTGCTCTTGTCGGTATTTGGACTTATCTTTATTGGGGTGCTGATGGCTTGGCGAGTTAAGGGTGCAATGCTTTGGGGTATTTTGGTTACAACTATTCTTGGAATTGTGCTTGGCACGGTTAAGATTCCTGCAGGGTTTAGTCCGGTAGCTATGCCGAATTTCAGTCAAAATGCTTTTTTGCAGCTTGATATTCCAGGTGCGCTTAGCATGGGGTTGATGACAATTATCTTCACCTTTACGTTTGTTGAGCTTTTTGATACTATGGGATCACTGGTTGGAATGGCGACGAAGGCTGGACTGATGGATGAAAAAGGCAAGTTTCCTGGTATTGGTAAGGCTATGCTGGTAGACGCTGCTGGTGTTAGTTTCGGGGCTTTAATTGGGACGAGTACAATAACGGCGTATGTGGAAAGTACCGCTGGAATCGGCGCTGGTGGTCGAACCGGACTGACTGCTGTTGTTTGCGGCTTGTTGTTCCTTGTGGCCCTGTTTTTCTCTCCGATTGTTGGACTTATTCCTGATGCCGCTACTGCTCCGGCGTTAATTATTGTTGGGGCGCTGATGATGGAATCGATTAGGAATATTGATTTTAGCGATATTACTGAGGGGTTGCCAGCGTTCTTGACTATCGCAGCAATGCCGTTTACGTATAGCATTGCTAATGGTGTTTCTGCAGGTCTAGTATTTTATCCCCTTCTAAAGCTGGTTAGTGGTCGTGGTCGGGACGTACATTGGATTGTATATGTTCTGGCGATTTTAGTGGTCGCAAGGTACGTTTTTCTTGCTGAGTAACGGCGGATGATATCCGGTTGGATTGTTGATTTTTGACTCTGGAACTGCCGGGTTTAGCCGAGCCGGAAGGAAAACCCAGATATCGTGGTTTAGAGTCCCGATATCTGGGTTTCTTATCCGCTTTCGGCAAAGATGAGGAGGCTATGGCAAAAATGAAAGTAGCAATTATTATGGGAAGTGACTCAGATTTGCCGGTGATGGAACCGGCGATTAAGACTCTGGCTGAATTCGGCATTGGCTCAGAAGTGGTGGTGGCTTCAGCCCATCGGACACCTGACAAGGTGCACAACTTTGTTGCTAGTGCCGCCGAGCAAGGATTTAGCGCTATTATAGCCGCGGCTGGGGCAGCAGCTCATTTACCAGGTGTGGTGGCCAGCTTTACTGTGCTACCGGTAATTGGGGTGCCAGTAAATAGCACTTCGCTGGGAGGATTGGATGCGCTCTTAAGTATTGTACAGATGCCGTCTGGTGTACCAGTGGCAACGATGGCAATAAATGGGGCGAAAAACGCCGCGATTTTTGCGGCTCAGATTATTGCCACAGGCAACCTAGAGATGGCAAAAAGACTTAGTGATTATCGTCAGAAAATGGCCGCCGAAGTGGAGGCTAAGGCTGCCAAGGTTGAAAAATCGCTAAAGAGTATAGTATAAATAGGAGTGAGTAGTGATGAAGGAAGCTTTGTATGAAGGTAAGGCAAAAAAGGTTTACGCGACAGACAATCCTGATGAATATTTGGTGTACTATAAGGATGATGCCACCGCATTTAATGGGGTCAAAAAGGGCACTATTGAAAGTAAAGGGGTGTTGAATAATAAGATTTCGGCGTTTTTTTTCGATCTATTAACAAAACATGGTGTGCCAAATCATTTTGTTCGCCTAGTTAGTGACCGTGAGATGCTGGTTAAGAAACTGACCATCTTGCAGATTGAGGTTGTGGTCCGCAATATCGCTGCCGGAAGCTTGGCGAAACGAATTGGCTGGGAAGAAGGACGAAAATTGCCTGTACCGGTGGTGGAGTTTTACTATAAAGATGATGAACTTGGCGATCCTTTGATTAATTATTATCACGCCCGGGCACTGAACTTGGCCACCGATGAAGAGATGAAGGCCCTAGAGCATTGGGGTCTAAAAATCAATGAGGTTTTAACTAACTTTTTGAAGGATAAAAAGGTGGAGCTTATCGACTTTAAACTTGAATTTGGTATTCATAACGGTCAACTATTGCTAGGCGATGAGATTTCACCTGATACTTGTCGGTTCTGGGATTCTGAGACTGGTCAAAAGTTGGATAAAGATAGGTTCCGGCGCGATCTTGGCGATGTTGAAGCAGCCTACAAAGAAATTTTAAGACGTCTTACTGGTGAGGTTATCTAATAATAATGAGGCTGGGTAGCCCTATATTCCTGGGAGGAGAGAACTAGCGTGAATTGTGAACTGGAGATGGACAAACCGCATGAGGAATGTGGCATTTTTGGCATATATTCCCGTCACGATGATGTAGCACTAAACACGTATTGGGGTCTTTATGCCCTTCAGCACCGAGGACAGGAAAGTGCTGGAATTGCACTGGCTGATGGCACGCGAATGGAAGTAGATCGTGGTATGGGTTTGGTAAATGAGGTTTTTCGCAATGGTTTACCGAAACTGGATGAAGCGCATATTGCTATTGGGCATGTGCGGTATTCAACTACAGGGTCGAGCCTTTTAGCTAATACCCAGCCATTAATGGTAAATTATTCTGGGGGCAGGATTAGTCTGTCACATAACGGGAATCTTACTAATGCTCGCGAACTAAGAGCTGCTCTGGAGTTAAAGGGTAGTGTGTTTCAGACGTCGATTGATAGTGAAGTTATTGTGAATCTTATTGCCAGATCGCCTTTGGCGGCAATTGAAGACAAAATAGGTGAAAGTTTGTCTCTTGTGCAGGGCGCTTATTGCTTGGTGATTATGACTGAGAATAAACTCATTGGTGTGCGCGATCCCAATGGTTTTCGCCCGTTGTGTTTAGGAAAACTCAATGATGGCTGGGTAATTGCTTCCGAGTCCTGTGCGCTGGATAGCGTCGGCGCCGAATTTATTCGGGATGTTGAGCCAGGCGAAATGGTGGTTATCGATGATAACGGCCTTGTATCGCGGCGATTTGCACAGGAGGGTCGGCGTGCGCTGTGTGTGTTTGAATATATTTATTTTGCTCGTCCTGATAGTTCGATCGACGGGCAAAGTGTGTACTCTGGCAGGTTTGCCATGGGACGACAGTTGGCACGTGAAAGCGGGTTTAAGGCCGATCTTGTTATTTCTGTACCTGATTCGGGTACAACTGCGGCTATTGGGTTTAGTTACGAGAGTGGTATTCCCTTTGCCGAAGGGTTGATAAAAAACCGTTATATCGGGCGGACTTTTATTCAACCAGAGCAGAAAAAACGGGATTTAGGCGTTCGAATCAAGCTGAATGCTAATAAGTCGGTAGTGGCTGGTAAATCGGTGGTAATGGTGGATGACTCGATTGTGCGCGGCACCACCAGCGGTAAGATTGTCAGGATGTTGAAAGACGTAGGAGCTACAGCGGTGCATATGTGTGTTAGCTCGCCGCCGATTGTTTATCCGTGCTACTACGGGATTGACACTGCTGTGCGCAAAGAACTGGTTGCCTCTACCAAGGAAGTAGAAGAGATCCGGCGCTTTATTGGAGCTGATTCACTGCATTATCTTTCGCTGGAAGGCCTTTACAGTGCGGTGGCGAATATTCCTTGTGAGCAGATGTGCTATGCTTGTTTTAATGGCAAATATCCGGCTGGAGTACCTTGCCAAGATGGTAGTGACAGCAGTAAATATATGTTTGAAGCGGCCTGTGGCCAACTGGGAGGCGGTGGAGTCTAATGGGTGAAGGTTTGACGTACGCAAGCGCTGGCGTGGATATCGATGCCGGGAATAGGGCAGTAGAGCTGATGAAGCAGAGCGTTAAGGCGACATACCGCCCGGAGGTGCTGGGGGATATCGGAGGTTTCGGGGGCCTGTTTGCCCTTGGTGCAGGTAAATACAAGGAGCCGGTGTTGGTAAGCGGTACTGATGGTGTAGGTACTAAGCTCAGAATTGCATTTATGCTGGATAAGCATGATAGTATCGGTCAGGACGCTGTAGCAATGTGTGTTAATGACATTTTGGTGCAGGGGGCTGAACCGTTGTTCTTTTTAGATTATTTGGCGGTAGGCAAACTGGAGCCAGAAAAGGTGGCAGCTGTTGTCGGCGGTGTGGCAGCGGCTTGCAAAGAGTCAGGCTGTGCTTTAATTGGCGGGGAGACGGCGGAAATGGCCGGATTTTACGCTGATGGCGAATACGATATTGCGGGTTTTGCGGTTGGAATTGCTGATAAGTCTAAATTAATAACCGGGGAGCGGATTGTACCCGGCGATATTCTTATTGGTCTTGCCTCATCAGGAGTACACTCTAACGGTTTTTCGCTGGTGCGAAAAATTTGTTTTGAAGCCGCAAAACTTACGACTGAAGACTATATAAGTGAACTAGGCCGGACTCTGGGCGAGGAGCTACTGGTTCCAACCAGACTTTATCCAAAGGTATGCCTCCCGCTTTTTGAACGGTTTGATATCCGCGGAATGGTGCATATTACCGGCGGCGGATTTTACGACAATATTCCTCGCGTTTTACCAGAGGGCTGCTCGGTGGAAGTTGACAGCAACGCTTGGCCTCAACCCGTTATTTTTGAGCTTTTACAGAAATGGGGTAAGGTAGCTTGGACGGAGATGTATCGGACCTTTAATATGGGGATTGGGATGATTCTAGTGGTTTCTCCAGATGAGGCTATGGCGGTGCAGCATCATCTTAAAGAGCAGGGAGAAGCCTCGTATATAATCGGAAAGGTGACCGCAGGGACTGGCGAGGTCGTAATGCGGGGAGGCGTTTTCGGTGAATAGAACGGTACTTGGGGTGCTCGTTTCCGGCCGGGGAAGTAACCTGCAGGCTATTCTGGACGCTATAGGCGCTGGGCTGCTTAAAGCCAAAATCGGTGTTGTCATTAGTGACAATGCCGATGCGCAGGCGCTTAATCGAGTGGCTGGTTTGGGTATTGCTACGGCAGTAATCGAAAGGAAGAGTTTTGCCAGTAAAATTGATTTTGAGACAGCTATTGTTGCTGAATTGAAATCGCATCAGACGGAGTTAGTAGTATTAGCCGGGTTTATGCGACTTCTTGGACGGAATTTTATTAGTTCATTTTCTGGTCGGGTTATGAATATTCATCCGGCACTTTTACCAGCTTTTCCAGGTCTTGAGGCTCAGAAACAAGCCATTAATTATGGAGTTAAGATTAGTGGCTGTACTGTTCATTTTGTGGACGAGGGTATGGATTCTGGGCCGATAATCCTGCAAGAAGCGGTGCTGGTTAACACCGATGATACGGTAGAGACGCTGTCGAAACGGATTCTCGAGGTGGAACATGTGTTGTATCCGCGGGCGCTTAAATTGTTTTGTGAAGGGCGGCTAAGTATAGACGGACGTCGGGTAATAATAACTGATGATGATTCTAAATAGGTGGGGATTTTATGAAGATTCAGCGCGCATTAATTAGTGTTTCTGATAAAACCGGGGTGGTGGAGTTTGCCAGGGGTCTCTATAAGTGCGGTATAGAAATTGTTTCTACCGGCGGCACGATGAAGACGCTCCGGGATGCAGGTATTCCGGTTACATATGTAAGTGAGTTGACGGGATTTCCTGAAATAATGGATGGGCGGGTTAAGACTCTTAATCCGTATATCCATGGCGGTATTTTAGCTGTACGCGATAATGAAGAACATGTTAAAGCAATGCGTGAGCACAATATTCGGGGCATTGATATGGTGGTTGTTAACTTGTACCCGTTCCGCCAGACGGTAGCTAAACCTGATGTTACTCTGGCAGAAGCTGTGGAAAACATTGATATTGGTGGGCCGGCAATGATTAGGGCTGCGGCCAAGAATTTCGCTTTTGTGACAGTAGTGGTTAATCCAGTAAGATATGATCTTGTCTTGACAGAGTTAGCAAAAGGCGGCGAGATTTCAGATCAAACAAGAATGGCCTTGGCTCGTGAGGCTTTTAACCATACAGCGGAGTATGATGCTTATATTAGTAGCTACTTGGCTGGACAGACAAGCGAGGGACAGTTCAGCACTGCGCTGCATATGGTCTATGAAAAAGTGTCAGATTTGCGTTATGGCGAAAACCCACATCAACAGGCTGCTTTTTATCGGGAAAAATATTACAGCGGACCGGGTGTTGCGGGAGCGCGCCAGCTTCATGGCAAGGAGTTGTCGTTTAATAACCTTGTCGACTTGGAAGCGGCCTATGCCCTTGTAAATGATTTTATCGAACCAGGGGCTGCGATTATTAAACATACCAATCCTTGCGGCGCGGGCACTGGAAATAGCATCGCTGAAGCGTATGCTAAGGCTTATGAGGCAGATCCGGTTTCAGCGTATGGCGGCATTATTGCTCTTAATCGACCTGTTGATAAAGCAGTGGCGGAAAAGATGAGTGGCCTTTTTGTTGAAGCAGTTATTGCTCCGGCGTATAGTGAAGAGGCTTTGACAATTTTAACTCAGAAAAAAAATGTCCGCCTTCTTGCTGCCGAGTTCGGGTGTAATAAAAATTCTTTGGATGTGAAACGAATATCAGGCGGGCTTTTAGTGCAAGACGCTGATATCGTTGATGCCTATGAATCTGATTTAAAAGTGGTAACGAAACGTACGCCAAGCCCAGCTGAATTGAAGCAACTCATGTTTGCCTGGAAAGTTGTCAAACATGTTAAGTCCAACGCTATTGTGGTGGCGGCGGATAATATGACTGTTGGAGTTGGCGCTGGTCAGATGAATCGTGTGGGGGCTGCGAATATAGCGCTAGAGGAAGCTGGAGAGAAAGCCTCAGGTGCGGTGTTGGCTTCGGATGCATTCTTCCCTTTCAGGGATACTGTTGATGCTGCCGCTAAAGCAGGGGTGACGGCGATTATTCAACCAGGCGGATCGATACGGGATGAGGAAGCGGTTGCGGCTGCCGATGAGCATGGTATTGCCATGGTTTTCACCGGGATGCGGCATTTTAAACATTAGTTTTTAGACGGCGATGATGGGGTGATATTTTGCGTGTTTTGGTAGTCGGCGGCGGTGGGCGTGAGCACGCTCTGGTCTGGAAATTGGCGTCAAGTCCCAAGGTGACAGAGATTTACTGCGCACCAGGCAATCCGGGAATTGGTAAGTTGGCTGAGTGTGTAAGCATAGATGTTAATGATAATGAAGCCTTGTGCCGGTTTGCCAAGGAGAAGGCTATTGACTTAACGGTGGTAGGTCCTGAGGTTCCTTTGACCAATGGGATTGTCGATCTTTTTAATGCCAACGGGTTAAAGATTTTTGGCCCGGATAAGGCAGCGGCTCAAATCGAAGGCTCGAAAACCTTTGCTAAAAATCTGATGCATAAATATGGTATACCGACAGCCGGATACGCTGTGTTTACCGATGCCAGCGCCGCTAAGAAATATATCATGGACCAGGGTGCACCAATTGTGATAAAAGCTGACGGCTTGGCTGCTGGTAAAGGTGTTGTTGTTGCAATGACTCTTGCTGAGGCTATTGCGGCGGTGGATATGATAATGTGTGATCAGGCATTTGGTGCGGCTGGGACTCGGGTAGTGGTAGAAGAGTTTATGCAAGGCGAGGAAGCTTCGCTTTTGGCGTTTACCGACGGATATAGCGTTGTTCCGATGATATCAGCTCAGGATCATAAACGGGTTTTTGATGGTGATCAAGGGCCAAATACAGGCGGCATGGGAGCTTATGCTCCAGCTCCGGTGATGACGTCTGTACTGCTTGATAAGGTGGTGCGTGAGATTCTCCAGTCGACAGTAGATGCAATGCGCCAGGAAGGTTGCTTATATAAGGGCTGTTTATATGTTGGACTGATGATTACTGCTGATGGACCTAAAGTAGTAGAGTTCAACGCCCGCTTCGGCGATCCGGAAACGCAGGTGGTTCTACCGCTTCTTAAGAGTGATTTGGTCATGATAATGGAAGCATGCAACGATGGTAAGCTTGATACTATTAGTGTTGAATGGAAAAATGAAGCAGCGATATGTGTTGTGATGGCGGCTGGCGGTTATCCAGGAAATTATGGAAAAGGTGATGTAATTACTGGTATTGAAGCGGCCGAAGCCCAAGGTGCTGTTGTCTTCCATGCTGGCACTAGAAAGCAGAATGACGCTGTGGTTACTAACGGCGGACGGGTGCTAGGCGTTATAGCTGTGGGGGCTGATATTATGATTGCTCTTAAAAAAGCTTATACTGCTGTCGAAAAAATTAACTTTGCTGGAGTGCATTACCGAAAAGATATTGCTTATCGGGCAGTTGCCAGAGCTGATAACTAGGTTGTTTTTTAGTGTTCAGATAAAATGTTTGGATGCAAGATGTAACTTAGTCAATGAATAAATAAACCCGGCCGTTTCTGCAGCTGTAAGGCTTGGCAGAGGTCGGGTTTACCCATTTCATAACCAGACAATATACAACTGCGAAAAACAATTGTTGACAGTGCTTGTCGGTATTTCTATAATAAATATAGTTATAATCCTGTTTGGAGGTTGCCATGGAGCACGTATGGGCAGGTCAAGTTGCAGAAGATTCAAAAAGTAAGCGGCAACAGATTCTTAATGCCGCCTATGATGTTTTTTCGCGTAAAGGATATTATCGGGCGACAGTTGATGAAATTATTGCGTTGGCCGATACTGGAAAAGGGACTGTTTATAATTATTTTACCAACAAAGAACAGCTATTTTGTACCCTTATCCAGGAACGCGGTGATCCGTTTCAAAGGGCTATGGAAAAAGTGGCAGCGTCTAATCTTCCGGCGCTGAATAAGATTGAGGCTATAATCAAACTGACGCTTGGGTTTTATGGAGAAAATGCTGATTTATGGCGGGTGCTAATGCATGAAGTTCGCGGGTTTGGTTGTGGTACAAATCAGGCAAATCTTTCGCCTGAAACGTTGGAAAAATATCAGCATGGGTTTGCCAGTTTAATTGGAATTTTTGAAAAGGTGTTGGCGGAAGGGGTCGACCAGGAGATTTTAAGGCCTATTAATCTATCTAAAGTAGCTTATAGCCTGTTTAGTGTCTGTGTTATGATGGTCTACCAGAACCTTGTTGATGATGATATTGATGTTACAGCTAGAAATATTGCCAGTGTTTTCTTATATGGTATCGCGCGGTATTAGACGTGAATTTTTTTCTGAAAGATTGACTGACTAGTCATCGAAGGGGATGAGGAAAGATGAGCAGCAATGGTAATGGCAAGAAACAAAAAGTAATTATTGGATTGTTGGTGGCAATTTTTTTAGTCGGGGTTGTTGGCGGTGGCTGGTATTGGTATTATAGTTCGCGTTATGTTAGTACCGATGACGCTAGAATCAGTGGCACTATTGTTAGTGTAAGCAGCAAGATATCAGGTAAGGTAAGTGAAGTCTTGGTTTTAGAAGGAGATACGGTCAAAAAGGGACAAGTGCTTGTCAGGATTAATCCAGAGGATATTTTGGCGCAAAAGGCGCAGGCTGAGGCCGCTGTGGCTGCTGCTAAGGCCAAGTATGATGAAGTAACTGCCGGTGCTAGGCCGCAGGAAATTGGCCAAGCCCGCGCTGGATCTGATCAAGCATTGGCCAATCTGACTAATGCTGAGAAGAATTACAGAAGGATGGAAAATTTGTTTTCTGATGGCGTAGTTAGTGCTTCTCAACGCGATAATGCATTGGCTGCTTATCAAGTAGCCCAGGAAACCTATAATGCGGCGAAACAGTCACTTAGTCTAGCTGTAGCTGGGCCGAGGGAAGAAGTAATCCGCGCAGCCGAAGCTCAGGTTAAACAGGCGGAGGCTAATCTGGCAGCTATAAATATTAAAAATAGCGATACTGAAATAGTTGCTCCAGTTGATGGTACCGTTGCTTTAAAGAATGTTAATTTAGGCGAGGTTGTATCTGCCGGACAATCACTCTTTAGTGTTGTTAGCAGCAATGATCTTTGGGTCAATGCCCGAATTGAAGAGACATATATTGGTAGGTTGAAGGTTGGACAGACGGTTGAATATACCATTGACGGATATCCTGGGCAGACCTTTTACGGTAATGTCTCTGAGCTTGGGAGTGCTGCGTCTTCAGTATTTGCATTGATTCCTACTGAGAATTCTTCCAATAATTTTACTAAGGTTACGCAGCGGATACCAATTAAAATTTCCTTACCAGAAAAAAGTGAGTTTGTATTTAGACCAGGTATGTCGGTATATATAAAAATCCATGTCAAATAGCAGGAGGTGGTCCGGTGATTAACGTTCCACGACTAGATATTCCGGACGACAAATATAAATGGTGGGCGCTTGGGGTAACAATAATCGGCGGTTTTATGAGTATTCTGGATACTAGTATTGTAAATATAGCTCTTCCAAAAATGATGGCGGTATTTTCGGTGGATACTACTAAGGCAGAATGGATTTTAACTGCGTATATGTTGACTATGGGAGTGCTGCAGCCAGCTACCGGTTTTTTGTGTGATACTTTAGGCACTCGGCGAATATATCTTTTGAGTATGGCTATTTTTACCGTTGGCTCGGCCTTGTGCGGTATTGCCTGGAGCAACGATTCAATGATTGCTTTTCGGGTAGTGCAGGCTGTTGGCGGTGGCGTTATTGTGCCAGTGACTATGACTATAGTGTATAATGTTTTTTCTTTAAAGGAACGTAACTTGGCGCTTGGCATATGGGGAATATCAGCGATGGTCGCTCCAGCCGTTGGACCTACTTTGAGCGGATATTTGGTAGAGTACTGGGATTGGCGGCTGATTTTCACCATTAATATTCCAATTGGAATTGTCGGGTACTTTTTAGCAGCGCTTGTTTTGCGTGAGAGTGAAATAAAGTCTGTAGGCAAATTTGACTACTTCGGCCTAATTACTTCGGCAGTAGGGTTATTTTGCTTATTGTTAGCACTAACCAAGGGACAAGAGGAAGGCTGGACATCGGCTTATATTCTTACGCTATTTTACATAGCTTGTTCCTGTTTAGCGCTGTTTATTACCATTGAGCTTTATCATGAAACGCCAATTCTTGATTTGACGCTGTTTAAGGATCGAAATTTTAGTTTAAGTATGCTTATAACATTCATTGGTACAATCGCTTTATATGGTGGAGTTTTTCTTATGCCGCTTTTCCTGGAAAATCTTAGAGGCTATACCGCTATGCAAACCGGCATAATCATGTTGCCAGCATCTATTGCAGCAGGAGTTACTATGCCGCTAGCAGGCAGGCTGGCGGACAAGTTTGGTGCAAAGCCAGTGGTGTTGGCAGGAATAACGATATTGACACTGGGGTCGGCTCCGTTAATGATGGTGGATATGGATACTAGTGTTGCGACTATCCAAATTATATTGCTGGTACGTGGGATTGGTATGGGATTGTTTATGATGCCGGTCTCGGTTCTGGGGATGAATAATGTTCCAATATCCAAAATTAGCCGGGCATCTTCGCTTAATAATGTTATTCGCCAAATAAGCGGTTCGATGGGGATTGCGGTATTGACAACTATTTTACAAAATAGGTTGATATTTAATCTGGCGCATAATGCTGAACATATTAATATCGCGTCTCAGGCGTCCAATAATTTGTTGGCGTATGGCGAGAAGGTATTTATGTATGCTGGCAGCGTGCCAAGTGCTGCTTATACTAAGGCGCTAGCGCTAGTGAACAGCCTAGTGCAACAGCAATCGTATATTTTTGCCTTTGATGATGCCTTTTTCTGCCTGGTATGGATAACCGGCAGTTGCCTGATTTTTGCTGTATGGCTTAAGTCAGCAAAGCACCATGGCGGCGATACTCCAGTAATTATGGAGTAGATAAATTGAAGAAGGATAGCACTTTCAAGTGCTATCCTTCTTTTATTTGTGTACGATACCAATCGTGCATGAATGCCGAAGAAAACAGAATTAGTACATAATATCAAATTGAGGATCCCAGGTAAGGTCCATTGAATCTTCTGTCGGGTCAATAGAGCAGGGAAGTAATGGTTCATTTTTGTTATCCTGCTTCAATGGAATCACCTCTTTCCCCTTATTAAGGGATTTGTTTGCCTTAGTTGTGCTCCCTTCGATTATTGTCTTTATTATACGTCAGGTTATCGGCGATAGCAATAGAATACAGTTATAAAAGTTAAGATACAAATAATAGAATAAATATTTTCATTTATTAAAGAATAAACGAAGTAAAGCAGGAATGTTTTGTCAAGGCGCGAAATAATACAATATCTAGCGGTAATAAGGAGCGATGGTGCTATGTCCGTTAATCCAAAACTAAAAGATAACCTTACCGACCAATTATTTAGGGCTGTCCAGCTGTTAAAATCTCAAGATGAATGTTATCAGTTTTTTGAGGATATCACTACTATCAGTGAATTGAAGGCGTTAGCTCAACGGCTTGAAGTTGCTCGTATGCTTAAGCATGGTCATACCTATGATGATATTGTGTCGCGAACTGGCGCCAGTACTGCGACTATCAGTCGAGTAAAGCGCTGCCTTTATTATGGCGCAGATGGTTATAAAATAATACTAGCCCGTTTGGATGGTGAGGAATAATAATGAATAATCAGTTTTTGCCACGATTGCCTTATGGAACACGTGATTTTTTGCCCAAGGAAGCTAAACAAAAAAGAATGATTGAAAATTCTCTAGCGAATCTCTTTTCCCATTGGGGCTACGATGAAGTAGTTACTCCGACTTTTGAGTATCTGGAGACGTTTGTGGAGAGTGCTGGAGCTAATATAGGGCAAGGTTTGTTCAAATTCTTTGATAAAAATAATAGTATCTTGGCTTTGCGCCCTGATATGACAACACCTATGGCCCGGGTAGCAGCAACTCGGCTAAAAGATAATAATTCCCCAGTCCGACTCTTTTATTTGACGAACGTATTTCGTCACGAACAAGCTCAGGTTGGCCGGCAGTGCGAGTTTTATCAGGCCGGTGTTGAACTTTTAGGAGCGCCGGAACCAGCGGCAGACGCTGAGGTTATTGCGCTAGCGGTTGAGGCGATGTGTGAAGCTGGTTTGAGCAATTTCCAAATTGGAATTGGTCAGGTTGGATTTATCAATGGAATTACTGAGGAAGTGGCGCTTAGTCCTGTAGAACGTCAACGGATTAAACAGTGCATTGCGAGCCGAAATTTGGTGGGGTTGGATGAAAGCTTGGCTACTTGCCGTCTTGGTGAGGAAATGCAGAAGCTGATTAGAGATATTCCGCTGTTACATGGCGGCGATGAAGTCATCAGCAAAGTCTACCGGATGGTAAAAAATGATATCAGTCGGGCGGCTCTGAATAATCTTGTCGATATCAATAGACTGCTTTCTAGTTATGGTGTTGGCAAGTATGTTAATTTTGATCTAGGCCTTATTCGCGATTTTGATTATTACACCGGGATGGTGTTTGAAGGTTATACGCCGGGATTAGGTTTTCCTCTTTGCGGCGGTGGGCGCTATGATAATATGGTGGCTGCATTTGGCGTAGACTGCCCTGCTACAGGCTTTGCGCTGGGGATTGAACGGATTATGCTGGCTTTGGAGCGTCAGGGAATAATGCCGCCGACTGTAGTAAAAGATGTTTATATCAGTTGGGCGGAAGGTGCACAGGCTGAGGCGGTTGCCATTGCATCTAAACTAAGGCGGGAGGGGCGGACAGTCGAGCTTGCTCTCGGGTTTCAGTCGCCTGAAGCAGCGGAAAAGGATCGACTGGCTAAAGAGTATAACCAGTTAGTGTATGTGAATGACAAAAAAGATAAATAGGGTGAAGCAGGTTGTGGCGGCGCTTACCGCTAAAGTGACCGATGCTGACCGCGAGTTTATTGCGAAAAGACTTAACTTAAACGAAAAGAAACTTTTCTATGGCATGAATTTACCTGACCAGCATCATGCGTTGAATGTGGCTTATACTGCTATTGAACTGGCAAAAAATTATCCTACAGTTGATAAAGAGATTCTGGTGCGGTGCGCTTTGCTGCATGATGTGGGCAAGCAGCGCGGCGATGTAAGTACCTGGGATAAGATTATTACCGTCATTGCTCATAAAATTTTCCCTGCCAAGGCTAAAGCTTGGGGGCGGCCAGGGCGGGGGAGTAAGGTTTCCAATTTACGGCATGCCGTTTATTTATACTTCCATCATCCTATGCGTAGCGCTGAAATGCTTTTGGCTATTGGAACTGAGCAAAAAATTGCAGATATAATACGGTTGCATCATACTGCACCGCTTGATGATGACTCACTAGAACTGATAATTTTACGGCAGGCTGATGATTTGCATTAATAAGGAATCGAGCCTTGTTTCGAGTTACAAGAAAGAACACCGAGACTGATTTAAGTATAGTCAGTCCCGGTGTTCTTTCTTTATTGGCTATCCCAGTTAGTTAATGTTCTGTTAACGTCATATTGGAAGAGCGTTTTAAGAACAGCGATACAATTAGCCCAATACCAATTATTAGTACACCAATACTAAAAGCGTTATTAACTCCGGATATTATAGCTGTTACTTGTTGAGCCGAATCAACGATAACAGAATTTTTTAGATAACTATGCTCAGTTGCCGACATAATACCAATAAACAGTGAAGTGCCCATGGCACCAGCTAACTGTTGAATAGTATTCATTATCGCACTACCATGAGGGTAGTAGCGTGGAGGCAACTGATTTAGGCCGTTAGTTTGAGCTGAGGTCATTACCATTGATACACCAACAAGAATGCAACAATGTAAAAATATAATTGTAACTATTGTAGTTGAGGCTGAGATATGGGCCATAAACCAAACCATTACTGCCATAATTATCAGTGCAGGAGCAACTAAAACTCGGGGTCCTAATTTGTCGAATAACCGTCCGATAACCGGGGACATAATTCCGGTCAATGCACCGCCGGGAAGCATAATAAGTCCGGAAGCAAAGGCCGATAATGCCAAGACACTTTGTAAAAATATTGGCAATAGAAGCATTGTAGAAAAAACTGTCATCATCGAAACAATAATTAGTATAATTCCGGCTGTAAACATTGGATATTTGAAAGGCGATAAATCTAGCATTGGCTCTTTAAGCGTCAATTGGCGCTGGACAAATAATCCAGTTCCTATAAAACCAATAATAAGTGGCATAAGTACCTTCAGATTAGTTAATCCCAAATCTACTGCGACACTAAACCCATAGATTATACCGCCAAAACCAAGGGTTGATAATATGATGGACAGAATGTCAAGCTTGGGAGTAGTCAAGTCTGTTACATTAACAAGGTAAACATATCCATATATTAGTGTGAGAATGCTGAAAGGAAGAACGCCGAAGAAGAGCCAGCGCCAATTTAAGAGTTCTAAAACTAGACCGGAAAGTGTTGGTCCAATTGCTGGTGCAAATAATATAACTAGACCGATTGCTCCTAACGCTGAGCCACGCTTTTCTGGAGGAGTAATAACTAATATTGTGTTGAAGGTCAGTGGCATCATGATCCCGGTTCCAACAGCCTGAATTAAACGCCCAGTGAGGAGGACAATAAAACTTGAGGAACAACCGGCTATTATAGTGCCAATGATAAATAAACTCATTGATGATAAGTATAATTTTCTTGTGCTAAAACGTTGAATAAGACAAGCCATAACCGGTACAAGAATACCGATTATAAGTAAAAAGCCGGTAGTCAACCATTGAACGGTATCAACCGAAACATGGAATTCCGTCATGAAGACGTTTAATGCTACGTTCAATGATGTTTCATTTAATAACCCGAAAAATCCGGCAAGAATCAAGGCAATTTTGATTTGCCAAACCTTTAGTTTTGACGCAGTATGGGTTGCGCTAACCATCATGTTAAATCACTCCTTAATATATATTTAGACCGGTCTATATAATAATGACGAAGAAAAAAGTATCCATTGGCAAAGTTTTTTTAACTATCGCTTTAAAGCGATAGTTAATAGTAGCTAAAGCCCGGGATAAGTTTGGCTAATCTTTAGATAAGTCAAAACCTCGTTTAAAAATTAATCTATTTAATAATTTAAGATTTTAATAGCATAGGGATTTGTTTAACGACTGTAAGCAGAGGAAGGTTATCTTTTTGTGTTAATGACAGGGTAATGGCACCTTCGATCATTAATTGAATTATCATACCCAGCTCTTCTGCTTTATCTATTTTAAATCCACTTTGAATTAATTTTTCAACATAAATCTTTTTCCTAGCTTCAAAGGTTGCTGCACAGGCTTTTCTTAAAGATTCCATGGTAAATGCTGCTTCCAGTGATAGCAGGCTCATTGGAATGTCATCAAGGTTTTCCGGGTGATTGATAAAGTTAGCAATTTCAGTAATATGAAACTGGAAAGCTTTAACCGGATCAATAAAAGCCGAGAGTTCTTGCTGTATTCTAGTTTTAATTATTTTTGTTGATAAATCTAAAGCCTTTAAAGCTAATTCCTCTTTACCATTGGGAAAGTAATAGTAAATAGATCCCTTGGGTGCTCCACTTTCTTTAATGATTTCATTTAATCCTGTAGCATGATAGCCATGCAGTTGAAAAAGTTTTAAGGCGGTTTTAAGTATTTTGGAACGAGTATCAATTTTGACAGTCATTTAGATATACCTCACCGCTAATATATAGACCAGTTGCTATAATATTATAACTTTATATTATTGCTGTCAAGAGTTATGCCTAAAATAACTTACCAAAGCAGTAAATATGAGGTTGACACATGCAAAACTACAATGGTATCATAGTGTCATACCATTACGTTATTATATTAATGCTTTAAATAACTAAAGCAAGGAGGCGCTTATGACTTCCAGTGATATGGAGTATCTTACAATTGCTTTGCCAAAAGGCAAGTTATTTGAGAAAGCGGCGAAGATGCTCGCTGCGGCGGGATATCAAGCCGAAGGGCTTAACGAAAATTCTCGAAAACTGGTGATCACTAATGAGACTTTAAAGGTAAGGTTTATTATCACCAAAACGGCGGATTTACCGACTTATGTAGAGTACGGCGCCGCCGATATTGGTATTATTGGTAAGGATGTACTTTTAGAAGAGAAAAAGGATGTATATGAGCTTCTGGATTTAAAGTTTGGTCTTTGCCGAATGGTGCTGGCGGTGCCGGAAGCTTTGGCAAAGGATAGTCTGGCGGATTACGCCCATATGCGGGTGGCTACCAAGTTTCCACGGATTGCTGAACAGTTCTTTCATGATGCAGGCGTTCAGGTTGAGATTATCAAACTCAATGGGTCAATCGAATTGGCGCCGATTGTTGGTTTGGCGGAGATGATTGTCGATCTTGTGGAAACAGGTCGGACGTTGAAAGAAAATAGGCTGGTGGAAACAGCTAAAATACAGCAGGCGACTGCGCGGCTTATTGCCAATCGGGTTAGCTTTAAAATGAAATTTGACCGGATCAATAAATTGACTGAAGCGCTAAGGACGATGGTTGATAGCGAGGTGGCGAAGTGAGGATAATTGATACACGGTCGCTTTCTAAGAGCGAAGTTAAAGCTCTGCTGAAAAAGCCATCCTTTGATGATGTTGTGCTGGGAGCTGGGGCAAGGGAAAGTATTAAGAAGGTATTTGGGCGGGAGTTATCTGCCGCTGAAGTGGTGGAGCAGATTGTAACTGATGTCAGGTCTCAAGGGGATGAGGCAGTACTACGTTATACCGAGCTGATTGATGGCGTAAGCTTAACCTCGGATAAGCTCCTAGTAAGCGAGCAGGAGTTTGAAGCGGCAATTGCTACGGTCGATCAAGCTGTCCTGGAAGCTATCCGAAAAGCGGTGGCTAATGTAAAACAGTTTCATGCCGAGCAGCTGCCGAAGTCGTGGCTGACTTACCGAGAGCATGGGGCAATGCTGGGCCAAAATTGTCTTCCTCTTGACCGGGTAGGCCTTTATGTACCTGGCGGGACTGCTGCGTATCCTTCGTCAGTGATTATGAATGCCGTACCAGCCACTGTGGCGGGAGTAAAAGATATTGTAATGGCTGTTCCTCCGGCTAAGGATGGTAGTGTAAATCCAAATGTTCTTGCTGCCGCCCGCGAAGCAGGAGTTACAAAAGTGTATAAGGCTGGCGGGGCACAGGCAATCGCTGCATTGGCTTTTGGTACAGTTATGGTGCCGAAGGTTGATAAAATTACTGGGCCGGGCAATATATTCGTGACCTTGGCTAAAAAGGCGGTATATGGTCACTGTGACATCGATATGCTGGCCGGGCCGAGTGAAATACTTATTGTCGCTGATAACACTGCAGATCCAGTATATGTCGCAGCAGATATGCTCAGTCAGGCCGAACACGATGTTCTGGCTTCAAGTATTTTAATTACTGATGATGAAGAATTGGCCGCTAAAGTAGCGGTGGAAGCAGAAAGTCAGTTAGAGCGTCTGCCACGCAAAAAGATTGCTGCTGCTGCACTTGAGCGAAATGCACTGATTTTGATTACTAAGAACTTAACGGAAGCTGTTGAACTGGCTAATTTATCAGCGCCTGAGCATTTGGAGATACTTACGGCAGAACCGTTTAGCTTATTGCCGCTTGTCCGGCATGCCGGGGCGGTGTTTTTGGGGCCTTACTCACCGGAGCCGCTGGGCGATTATATGGCCGGGCCTAACCACGTGCTTCCCACCGGCGGGACAGCTAGGTTTTATTCGGTGCTCAATGTAGAGACCTTTATGAAACGCACTAGTATTATTGCGTATACTAAGGAAGCCTTGGCAGAGGTAAGTAATGATATAATTTGTCTGGCGGAGGCTGAGGGTTTAGAGGCTCACGCCAATGCAATTCGCACAAGGAGGAAATGATATGTGGAAGATAAGAAAAGGTCTGGATGCGTTGAATGCATATAGTATTGAGGAAGATGACTGGGCAGTTAAGCTTGACGCAAACGAGCGGCCGCGTAATTTGCCGCCAAGAGTTATGGAGCGGCTTATGGAACGGCTGGCGGCACTTCAATATAACCGTTATCCAGAAATTACTCCCCGCAGCCTGAGGGAAAAAATAGCTGGTCCCCTTGGGTTAAAAGCTGACAATGTCGTGATTGGCAACGGATCAAGTGAGTTGCTTGCTGTTTTGTGCTATGTTTTTGGCGGCCAGGGGCGCAAAATTGTTTTTCCCCAGCCATCATTTTCAATGTATTTTATTTACACTAGCTTAGCGGACAGTCAATCGGTGCCAGTGAATTTGAATGCTGATTTTACATTGTCAGCTAAAGAAATGCTGGATACTGCTATCAGAGAAGAGGCCAGTCTGATTATTCTTTGTACTCCTAACAATCCGACCGGCACGGTAATGCCGTTTGAGGACATCGAATATATTGCTGCCGGCGCTAAATGTCCGGTAGTGGTAGATGAAGCTTATAATGAGTATTATGGTAAATCGGCAATTGACCTTTTAGCCAAGTATCCTAATTTAGTTGTGCTTCGTACTTTTTCTAAGGCGTACGGACTGGCTGCAGCTCGTGTGGGCTATGCCTTGGCGGCAAAGGAAATTGTCGATCTCGTAGATAAAGCACTAACCCCATTTTATGTCAATAATTTGTCGTTGACGGCGGCGGCAACCGTATTTGAAATGAGGGATGAATTTGCTGCTGATATAGCTGAAACTGTGGCCGAGCGGGAACGGATCGAGGGTGGACTTAGTAAAATACCTGGCATTAGTGTAGTGCCATCACAGACTAATTTTGTTTTGTTTAAATGCGCTGAAGCAGCTAAACTCAACAGTTTTTTGATGGCGAAGAGTATTGCTATCCGCAATTTAGATGGTGCTCCGGGACTAACAAGCTGTCTGCGGGTTACGGTGGGAACTCCAGCAGAAAACGACGCATTTTTGGCGGCAGTTGCCGACTACTCTAAAAAGTAATGGCGGAGGTGCGGAAAATGAGTCGCACTGCAAAAGTAACGCGAAAAACGAACGAGACTGATATAACACTTGAACTCGACTTGGATGGGACGGGACAGGCGGAAGTGTCAACCGGGATCGGATTTTTTGATCATATGTTGACGCTATGGGCCAAACATGGATTGTTCGATTTGAAGGTAAAGGCTATTGGTGATATATATATTGACAGTCACCACACGGTGGAGGATACCGGGATTGTTCTGGGACAGGCTGTTGCTCAGGCGTTAGGAGATAAAAGCGGTATCAGGCGTTATGGTACGGCATTTGTGCCGATGGATGAGACCTTGGCAATGGTGGCATTAGATATTAGTGGTCGACCATATTTAGCGTTTGATGCAACTGTTCCAGCAGGTCAGATTGGTGATTACGCCGGGGAAATGACGGAAGAGTTTATGCGGGCGCTGGCAGTAAATGCTGGATTAACAGTGCATGTCAGGTTGTTAGCCGGCAAAAATACCCACCATATTGCTGAGGCAATTTATAAAGCTGCCGCCAGGGCGTTGGGTGACGCGGTACGTAAAGATGAACGAATTGTTGGCGTGATGTCCACCAAGGGAACGCTGTAGGGGGGAGTTATATGATTGCGATTGTTGACTATGGAATGGGCAATTTACACAGTGTTGCAAAGGCGTTCGACCGAGTGGGGAGCGAAGCTGTGGTTACTAGCGACCCTAATGTTATAGACTCTGCCGTCAAAGTGGTATTGCCCGGTGTAGGGGCTTTTGGCGACTGTATGCAGAATTTAACGGCGTATAATTTGGTGGAAGTAATCAAGAAGGTTGTGCGGCGTGGGACACCATTTCTTGGTATTTGTCTTGGGTTGCAGCTCTTGTTCGAGGGAAGTGAGGAAGATCCGGGAGTGCCAGGGTTGGGGATTTTTCCTGGTCGGGTGCGGAAAATCAAAGCCACTGGGCTCAAAGTACCTCACATGGGTTGGAACAGTCTGAGTTTTCCAAAAGGAAGTCCTTTATTTGCCAATTTGCCAGAGTCACCATATGTTTATTTCGTGCATAGTTACCATGCTGTTCCTGATGATATAGGACTCATTGCAGCGGTGAGTGAGTATGGCGGAGAAGTTACAGCGGCGGTGTCTTTGGCTAATGTGTATGCCGTGCAGTTCCATCCTGAAAAGTCAGGTGACATTGGACTTAAGATATTGGAGAATTTTAAGGAGCTGGCATTATGATAATTTTTCCGGCAATTGATATACGGGGCGGTAAGTGTGTGCGGCTTACCGAGGGACGGTTTGACGCTGAGACAGTATTTGCCGATAACCCGCTAGATATGGCTCGGCGCTGGGCAAATGAAGGCGCAGAGTATTTACATGTGGTCGACCTGGATGGAGCGTTGGCCGGAAAACCAGTAAACTTAGATATTGTCAAGGCTATTGCCAGAGAAGTGGATATTCCGCTGCAACTGGGCGGTGGTATCAGGACGCTAGAAAGTATCGCAGCACTGTTAGACGCGGGGGTAAGTCGTGTGATTCTGGGGTCGGTGGCAGTTAAGCAGCCGGAACTGGTAAAAGGTGCCTGTGATAAATTCCAGGACCGGGTAGTGGTTGGCATTGATGCTCGTAATGGGCAGGTGGCTGTAGAAGGCTGGGGAGTAGCTGGCGGCATTGAGGCCGAAGAATTGGCTGTTAAGATGGCAGCAGTTGGGGTTGCCAGGATTATTTATACCGACATTTCCCGTGATGGTACGCTGGCAGGGGTAAATGTTGCGGCAACCAGTTCGCTGGCGAAAGCTGCCGGCATCCCGGTTATTGCTTCCGGCGGTGTAAGTAATCTAGATGATATTATTGCTGTGCGGGCGGCAGAGTCCGACGGCCTTGAAGGAGTTATTATCGGTAAGGCTCTCTATACCGGCGGAGTTAGTCTTCAAGAGGCTTTGAAGGCAGCGCGGGGAGGGCTGGATTAGTGCATACCAAGCGAATAATTCCCTGTTTGGACGTAAAGGATGGCCGGGTGGTTAAGGGTACTAACTTTGTTGGACTGCGGGATGCCGGTGATCCGGTGGAACTAGCATCAGTCTATGATAAAGAGATTGCTGATGAACTGGTTTTTTTAGATATTACTGCCTCTGCTGAAGAACGGGATACTATTGTGGATGTGGTCAATCGCACTGCTGCCAGTGTGTTTATTCCGTTTACCGTGGGAGGCGGCATCAGGACAGTAGAAGATATCCGCAAGATGCTAAAGGCCGGGGCAGATAAGGTATCGCTGAATACTGCGGCAGTAAAAAATCCTGATTTGATTGCCGAAGGGGCAAAGAAATTCGGCCGACAGTGTATTGTCTTGGCTGTAGATGCTCGTCAGGCCGGAGAAGGAAAATGGGAAGTATATATCAACGGTGGGCGAACTCCAACCGGGGTGGATGTGCTGGAATGGGTGCGGCGCGGCACAGAACTTGGGGCAGGGGAGATTCTTCTGACCAGTATGGATAAAGACGGTACCAAAGACGGTTATGATATTTTGCTAACCAGCGCTGTGTCTGAAGCGGTCTCGGTGCCGGTTATCGCTTCCGGCGGCGCCGGGACGATGGAACATTTTTATGATGTGCTTACCAGAGGCAAGGCTGACGCGGTGCTGGCGGCTTCAGTTTTCCACTATGGGGAATTTACCGTTCGCCAGGTCAAGGAATATTTACGATCTCGGGGAGTGGAGGTAAGGTTATGAGTATTGATAAGATTAAGTTTAATCAACATGGGCTGGTTCCGGCGATTGTTCAGGATGCAACAAGCGGCGAAGTACTGATGTTGGCCTATATGAACCAGGAGTCACTTCAAAAAACATTGGAAACCGGAGAGACATGGTTTTTCAGTCGCAGCCGTCAGGCGTTATGGCACAAGGGCGAAACTTCCGGACATGTTCAGCGGGTGAGGGAGCTTTACTATGACTGTGACGGCGATACTATTTTAGTGAAAGCAGATCAGACCGGCGTGGCTTGTCATGAGGGAACTTATTCCTGCTTCAGCCGGAGGCTTGACAGCGGGGAATGTGCACAGCCGTCAAAAAGTTTGCCAACAAGCATACTGTATGAATTATTCAGGGTGATAAGCGATCGAAAAGCTAACCCTAAAGAAGGATCGTATACCACCTACCTGTTTGACAAAGGTCAGGATAAGATACTGAAAAAAGTTGGCGAAGAGGCAGCGGAGACGATTATTGCTTCTAAGAATAACAGTAAAGATGAGATTCTTTATGAAATGGCTGACCTCTGGTATCATTGTCTGGTTCTTTTGGCTTATCATAATATAACGCCGACTGAGCTTTTGAGTGAGCTGGCTGGACGGCGCAAATAAAAATAAGCTGCCGATTAATTTACGGCAGCTTATTTTTATTTAACTTCGTGTCAGTTTTTGGGGGAGTTTACTAAATTGTGTTGGTTTCCTTGGTGGGGAGCGCAGATATTATCGATCCAGGAAAAGAGTTCATTCAGATCGTAATCGCCGCCATGTCCTTGTCCCCAAGGCAACGCAAGGTCAACATTGAAGCCTTTATTTTCTAAGGTTGTGGCTAGAATGACAGGAATCGCGAGTGAAGTGTCCCTATCAGCTGCGCCGTGGCGAATTCTCCAGTAACGAGCAGTTGTGGTTTCTTTAGTGCCAATGTAGTTCATAGGGTTTAACATTTTAACAATGGATGCATCGGCAAGAGCGCCGCCTGCTGTACTATGATATTTACCGAATTGAGTAAAGTGCTGGGCTTTGACGGTTGCGGTGCCAAATAATTCATTTTCACCAGTTTTTAAATCTAACCCATCAAAAGCTGACGTTGCTTTCATTCTGCTGGCGTATTTTACGTATTGATTAAAGTCAATGTCTGTAACGGTTCGGCCTTGGATTTTAATCCAAGGCAATTTTGACAGATCAGTACCGTTATCTAAAGCCTTTTGCGCTGATACAATTACATAGGATTTAATATAGTCTTTAAAGGTACCGTTGCCGTTGGCATCTAGTGTTAATGGAGTACCATCGCTCTTTTTGAGGCCTAAACTATTCAGATATCCAGGAAAACGAAGTTTTAACTGGTCAGAAATCTTAACTTGCTCTTTTGTCATTGTAGCTTTGGCTTCAGGGGGCTTTGGTGGTTTACCAGCAGGCATTGCACCTAAGTTTGGAGGCGGATTGCCTGGCGGTAGTTGACCTATGTTGGTAGGCGGGTTGCCATGATTTGGGGTCATTGGGCCTGGAAACGTCAGCTTATTGTAGTTGTTAATACCATTGAACAGCCATTCATAGGCTATGTCTGCGTTATCTAAATTTGTGATCGGACAGTAGCAGGAAGCGGCAAAAATGTCATCACGCGTATCAGCTGCGCCAATTGCCTTTAAATAAGGCTCATAATCTTTATTGTTGCCAGTGGCACCAAGTAGTGCAGAAAGGGCACCACCTGCGCTTGTACCATTGGAAATGATTTTCTCAGCGTCACCGGGCATAAGTTTGTCGTTATAGCGCAAATAGCGGACTGCGGCCTTTAAATCAACAATACAGGCTGGAGCCTTACCGGTGTAGAGGCCGTTTTTGTCCTGGGTAGTACGGCCGCGTGCGCCTGGTTCTGCTACTACATAGCCTTTTGACAGGGCAACGAGCGCGGCATTTGGACCACCATCCATGCCTTGGCCGGGGCTTCCTGGAGCACCAGGCATATAACCGCCGACTGTGTTTGGCAAGAAGATTGGAGCCGTCTTGGCGGTGTAACCTCCGATGGACTTGCCTTTGTAGTATTCCTCAGGGACATAGATATTCATGATTTGATAATTGGTGTCCACAGGGTACTTCACATAGACAATGTTTTCATAGGCACGGTAGGTGATGGTTTTGTTATTCACCGTTAAGGTCTTCACAGTGTAGTTAGCCGGATTTAATACCAGGCTGTACCCGTCAGTTGCGCCTGAGCTAGCAGACACAGAGGTTAACGGAATGCTTAGGAGTGTTAACACAAGAAGCGAGGTAAACCATTTTTTAGCTTTCATATTTTATCTCCTTTTTATAAAATTGACTTAAATAAAAAATGCTTATGTAAACCAACAGCACCTCACAATATATAGTTTTGATCCAAATATACACTTATTAAGTATAACAATAAAACCCGGCAAATATTTGTCGGGTTTGTTACAATTTAGTTACAATATGCACTTATTCAAAGAAATTTCGTAGATTTCAGGAAGTGAATAAGTAGATGTGTGATCTTTCTGCTCGTTAATTATAATCTTGGGTCAATTTATAATATTCATCTCTAAGAATAGCCATATAAATAGTATCTGAATATTGACCGTTTAGATAGAAACTTTGTTTAAAGCGGCCTTCTTCAACAAAGCCGCATTTTATATAACATCTATAGGCGCGTTGGTTATAATCATGCACTGACAACTGCAATCTATTTAAATTTAACTTTTCAAACACAAAATGCTGCAGAAGGTTGATGGCCTCTGTGCCGATTCCATTATTCAATAATTCCTTTTTGCCGATTACAATACTCATTTCAGCAGTACGATTTTTCCAATCAATTGCAATAATATCAATTTGGCCAATATACTCTTCTGTTTGTTTGTCGGCAATGATAAAATTTTTTTGTGTATCGGATTTACCTTCAAGTATCATATGTAAGAAATATTCTGTTTCGGTGATCGTGTGAGGATATAAAAATAAATCGGATAAGTTATCAACAATTTCTGGATCATTAACCCAGTCGCGCATGTGTTTTAAATCCTCTTTTTTATATTCTCTGAGCATGATTCTTTCTCCGAATATTCTTGACAAAAAAACACCTCCCGGTGAATATTTGGGTAATCTATAATTGCAAATAGTATACAACCAAAGAATTGGTGTGTCATTTGTTTATTGGGTAGTTTGTGCTAATTCGCGCAACCTTTGATAAAAGGCAAGCTGTTCATCAAAGGAGATGCGATTGAGGCCGCTGGGGGAGGGAACGACAAAGTCGGCAATATTTGGTATTGTTGAAGTAGGTTGTAGCCCACAGGATATCTGAGGGGAGGCGGAGAATTCTTTATACACGCCGATGCCTGTGTAACAAGCAATACGTGGAGAGAAAAAAATCAATTTTTCCTTTAGAATCAGGCGTCCTTTTCGGTATTCGTCTTTACTAATTTCTGACGCTGCACGGGTAGGGCGGGCGACGATATTAGTTATACCATAGTCAAAAGCTAAGAGTGCTTCATCTTCGTCCGGTCGAAGGAGCCTTGGCGTTAGTTTGGATGCTAAGAGGAGCTTCCAGAATTTATTGGAATGTCCTGCGAAGTGGTAGCCTGTTTGTGCTGAGCGGGTACCTGGATTAAAGCCGATAAATAAAATTTTGAGACCGGGACCGATTATATCTCTGACTGTTTCCATGCTGGCTTCTCCTTGCCCTATATTTTTATTTGTAAAGTTGCGGAAATTTCTTGGTGATTAGGTAGTTTGAAAGAGCAAAATAGTAGCTGAGTAATTTGGGGTACAGTTTGATTCGATAAAGGGTTGTTGCCCATTGAAGGAAGGGGACATATAATAGAAGGCGAATAAACACCATCAAAGGAGTAGATGATGTCGAAATCACACGGAAATCACAGATGGGTGCTATTTTTCTTGGTTATTGTCGCTGTAGCAGCCTATTTTTATGCTTCAAATAAGCCGCTCAAAGATACAGAAATTCAAAAAGAGATTTATCAAACCGAGAAGACTGGCGCCGGAGTAGTGGTGAATTATTCTACTGCTGCGAAAAACATTCATACTGTGGTGGATAAAGCACTGGCTCAAACAAAAGCCAAGATTGAGAATATTGAAGAAGCACCGCGTGAGGTGGCACGGCAGCAAGTTGAAGGTTCAATACGCTGGCATGTTCGGCAAATACTGGTTAAGTTTCCGGTTGATACCAAGGTTGAAATAATTGAGCAGGCTATTGCAACAGCGTTAAAAGGTGTTCATGGCGAGATTCTGGATATACAGCCTGATACCTATATGGGTATGACCGTGATGCGCATAGATGCCGGGATAAGGGATGTTCTGGCTGGTGCTCCGCTTACTTTAATCACCGACCACATCTACGTGAGTAAAGAACAACAACCGGGAACAACTGGGGAAGAAGAGCGTGCCGCTAATGAACAAGCCACAGTTGTCGGTGTGCCTGGGGTTACAGGCCGTGGGGTGCTGGCAATCGTCATTGACGATTTTGGATATAGTAATGAGGCTATTGAAGCGTTTGCCGCTATTCCTCGTCCACTTACTTTTTCAGTGTTGCCTTATAAGGCATATAGTAATGAGGCTGCTGCCAGAGGCCTTAGTTCAGGCCATCAGGTGATGCTGCATTTACCGATGGAACCACTTTCAGGCGGCGAGCAGTCGGAGGCTACGACGGTGACGGTGAATATGTCTGACACAGAAATTCAACGGGTTGTGTCAAATGCTATTGAGGCAGTGCCAGGAGTCGTGGGTGTTAACAATCACCAGGGTTCGCGGGCAACTGCGGATAAACGGGTTATGCGTAGTACACTTGAGGTTATTAAGGCCAATAACTTGTTTTTTGTTGATAGCCGTACTAATGGAGCTTCGGTAGCATCCAGTAGTGCGCATCAGATGGGCGTTAGAATCGGTGAAAACGACCTGTTTATTGACAATCAGTCGGATGTCGGGTATATAAAAGGTCAAATTCGAAAGGCGATTCATATGGCTGTGAATAATGGCAGTGTGACAATTATCGGCCATGCCAGGCTTCATACCGCTACTGCCATTCGGGAAATGATTCCTGAAATTGAGGCGGCGGGGATCAGGCTGGTTTTTGAGTCGCAGTTAGTCCGATAAATGAGACTTAATTCAGGTGGGGGTTTAATCCCATCTGAATTTTAGTCGAATTATCCAGGAAATTATTCATACAAAACGCCCCTGACGAAGAACAAAGACGTCAGGGGCGTTTTATCTAAGAACTAATATTTATAAATACCGCTTTACAAAACGTCCGATTCTTTCTAAAGCTTCAGTAAGATTGGCGGTAGATGAGGCGTATGAGCAACGGACAAAACCTTCACCGCTTGCGCCAAAAGCGTCACCTGGAACCAAGGCTACTTTTTCCTGGGTTAAGAGTTCCTCGGCAAATTGTAAGGATGTCAGACCAGTTTCTTTAATGGACGGAAAAATATAGAAAGCTCCTTTTGGTTCAAAGCATTTAAGACCGATTTTGTTGAACCCGTCTACCATAATCCTGCGGCGGCGATTGTATTCATCAACCATTTTCTGCATGTTACACTGGCCGTTTTTAAGGGCCTCAATGGCTGCAACCTGAGCGGTTATGGGGGCGCAAAGCATTGTGTATTGGTGGATTTTAGTCATTGCGGCGATGAATACAGGGTTTGCAAGAGCATAACCAATTCGCCAGCCGGTCATTGCATAGGCTTTGGAAAAGCCATTGAGCAGGATGGTTCGCTCCCTCATCCCAGGCAGACTTGAAAAGCAGGTGTGTTTGCCGCTATAGGTCAGGTCACCATATATTTCATCTGAAATTACGATAAGATCGTGTTTTTCAGCAAAGGCGGCAACAGCTTCCAGTTCGTCTTTTGGCATGATGGCGCCTGTAGGGTTATTGGGGTAGCCGATAAGGAGCGCCTTGGTGCGGGGGGTAACCAGTGCTTCTAATTGAGCGGTGGTTACGCGAAATTCATTGTCCATTGTGGTGGGAACAGTTACCGGAGTTCCTCCGGCCAGTAATACGCAAGCGGTATAGGATACATAGCAGGGTTCAGGAATTAGCACTTCGTCGCCGGGATTAAGAATAGCGCGAAGCGCTAGGTCAAGAGCTTCGCTAACTCCTACTGTAATCAGGGCTTCAGAGCGCGGGTCGTAGGTTACGCCGTATTCGTGCTGGAAACGCTGGGCGATTTCCTGCCGGAGTTCTAAAAGACCGTGGTTGGAAGTATAGGCGGTATAACCCTGCTGCAGTCCATAGACACAACTTTCTCTGATATGCCAGGGAGTGACGAAGTCTGGTTCGCCTACCCCCAGGGAAATGACACCCTTCATATCGGCGACAATGTCAAAGAATCGCCTGATGCCGGAGGGGGGAATAGCATTGACAGTCGGTGAGATTCGTTCGGACCAATTCATGGCGACACCACCAGTCGGCGGTCATCTTCTTTGTCATCAAGAATAACGCCTGACTCTTTATACATTTTGAGCATGAAATGTGTAGTGGTGCTGACAACTCCTTCGATGGTCGAAAGCTTAGTAGAAACGAACCGTGACACTTCTTTCAGGTTTTTGCCTTCAACCATTACCATTAGATCGAAGGCCCCTGACATTAGGTAAAGACTGCGGACCTCTGGGAACCGATAGATGCGTTCGGCAATGGCATCGAAACCTACTTCACGCTGCGGGGTGATTTTGACGTCGATAATCGCGGTAACGCGGTCCACGCCAGCCTTTTCCCAGTTGACCACAGCCTGAAATTTAACAATAATTTTTTCGGTTTCTAAACGTTTGATTTCAGCAGCGATTTCTGCTTGTGGTTTTCCAAGCATAACTGCCAGTTGTTCAACCGTCAAGGTAGGATCTTTTTCTAGTAGTTCAAGTAGTTCAATCACGATATGCACCTCTCTCTGTTAAAAAAATAAAAATCTCGTCCTGTGAAGGACGAGATTATTTTTCCCGCGGTACCACCTAAATTAGCCGTATGGCTCATCTTTTTTTCCGTTAACGCCGGAATACGGTAAAGCTTACTTAGTTTCGGCCCACAAGCTCCAGGGTGGCTTTCCACAACGAGTATCCTACCGGGTTGCACCGTATCCGGCTCTCTGAAAGGATGACACGCATGTACTTTTCCTATCATCACCATACAATATTCTATTGTTTTTTATGATAGCATGAAAGTATCGGGAAAGCAAGTTGAATTCGCATGGATTAATTTTGGGCGATATTGTTAAGTATGCGGCCTTCAGCTAGCCAGCTCCAATACTTTTTGGGAATGACGCGCTGGGCCAAAGCGCTGTTTTTGCGAGAGGCGATATATTGTGATTGGTAATATTTTTCCCAGGTTTCGTTAAAAGGATCGTTCTGAATATAAGAAAGAAAGTTTTCGGGCGGAGCAGACAATAATTTGCCGTTATCTAAGATCAGGGCTTCGTTTGAAAGGAGCAACACCAGACGGTTGCCTGGATAGCGGGGGGCAAATTGTCTGAGAATAAGGTCAGCAGTGTGGTGAAAAAGTTTTGGTTGAGCGACAAGACTGCCGTCAGGAGTCGGATGAAAGCGGATAAATCCAAGCATGCGGTGTACTTCATGGTAAACAGCCCGATAGCGCTGCAAGAAAATGCGGCTGATGCTGCCAATGCCATTGAGCGAGTAATTGTACCCATGACGAAGAGCTTCCTCTACTGCTCCAAAAATCAAGGCCGGTTGGTCGGGTGCGTTATAGCGAAGGTTAGCAGCAATGTGTCTGGTTAGTGTTTTACCGGGACTAGCAAGCAACCAGCCGGCCTGAACGCCAGTTTCAGCCAGGCGGGTTACGAGTGTTTGGGTAGTGATATTATCAGCGTCATGAGCCGAAGTATAACCAAATAAGCCAAGGGACTGCTCTTCGCCTTTAAAACAAGGTAAGTCGTTGTAAATTTCGGCCAGCATTATGGCATTAATGATTGATACTGGACGCGGCGAGCATAATATCATCGTTATCCTCCCGTTATTGTTGTTAAATCCCGAGTGTCACCCCAGAGGGTAAGTTGCTCATACGAGTGGCGGCGAGGAGCGTCTAAAAGACGCCGGTTACCAAAATAATGGCCGTTAATTGTGAGAAAAGAGAGAGCCCGCTTTATTACGACACCAGCATTTTTTAGCTCGCGCGGGTCATTAAAACGATGATCCCGGCGAACTTGGACAATGCGGGCTGCTGACCGTGGACCGATGCCAGGTACTTTTAAAAGCTGCTGATAAGAAACAATGTTAATGTCCAGGGGAAATAATTCCGGGTGGTGGAGAGCATAGGCTAGTTTGGGGTCAAGAGTCGGATCAAGGTTGCCGGTGGTGTCAAAGACCAGTTCATTTAGGTGAAAGCCATAAAGGCGCAGAAGAAAGTCGGATTGGTAAAGGCGGTTTTCCCGAATGAGCGGTGTTGCCGACAGATGAGAAAGCGGAGTATTAGCTACTGGCTGGAAGGCGCTGAAGTAGGCCCGCTTTAAATTATACGAATGGTATAGGTCGTTGGCTGAGGTTAATATGTCCTGGTCACTTTCCTGGGCAGCGCCAATAATATATTGAGTGGTGTGGGTGATGTCTTGATGGCGGCGGACGTGAGTGCTGATTGTGGCCATGGTATTAAGGAGTTCGGCACCGTACTGTTTGGCGCGGCTAAGTTTGGCCAGATGGGCCGCAGACGGGGCTTCCATATTTAGTGATATCCGATCGGCTACAGCTGCAGCGGCCTGAACTTCGGACGCACTGGCTCCAGGCAGTACTTTTAGGTGAATGTAGCCGCCAAACTGGTAGTGGTGGCGGAGAAGCTCAGCTACCTTGATGATTTCATTCATCGTGGATGAAGTGGAATGCATTATCCCGGAACTAAGAAACAGGCCCTCAACATAGTTGCGTCGATAGAATTCAATAAACAGTTTAGCAAGTTCTTCGGCCTGAAACCGGCTGCGCGGTACGTCGCGGTTGAGTTGGTTTGGACAGTAGGAACAGTCTTTTTCACAGTAGTTTGTTAATAGTACTTTGAACAGGGAAATGCAGCGCCCGTCAGGAGTGAATGAATGGCATATCCCGCTGGGACTGGTATTGCCAATGGCTGGGTTCCTTATTTTAGAGCTACGAGCGGCTGTTGATGCGCAAACGTCATATTTGGCGCCTTCGCCGAGAATTTTTAGTTTATCGAGTGTATCCAAACTCTTCACGTCCTATGACTATTCTTATTTTATTATAATCTATAGAACGTGTGTTTGCAAAACAAATGTTCTGTAGTTATTTTATTGCTTAAATAGACAGGAAATACTAACCTAATGGAGAAAATAATTACGTTTCAATGATAATTTTCGGAGGAAATAATGGGGAATATATTTGATAAACTTAACCCAGCCCAGAAAGAAGCAGTGGCTCATATTGATGGTCCGCTCTTGGTCATTGCCGGGGCCGGATCAGGCAAGACGAAAGTGCTTACCAGCAGAATTGCAAACCTTCTCAGCGAAGGGGTGCGGCCCTACAATATATTGGCGATTACTTTCACCAATAAGGCTGCCGCTGAGATGCGGGAAAGGGTTCAGACAATGGTTGGTGATGTGGCAAAAGATATCTGGCTGAGCACTTTTCATGCGTTCTGTGCTAAATTTTTGCGCATCGAGATAGAAGGGCATTCACCAGGCTATAATAGAAATTTTGTCATATATGATTCGGGAGATAGCTTAGTTCTTGTCAAACAATGCCTAAAGGAGTGCAATCTTGATGATAAGCATTTTCCACCGAATGGAATACAGGCGGCAATTTCTAACGCTAAAAATGCTCTGACTGACTTTCATGCTTTTGCTCGTGCGGCTGATAATTTTCATCAAGAAAAAATTGCTGAAGTATATAAACTTTATCAGTTAAGGCTGCGGGCTAATAACGCTTTGGATTTTGACGATCTGTTGATGATTACAGTTCGTCTCTTGGAAGACAATCCGGAAGTGTTGGCTAAATATCAAGAAAAGTTTCGTTATATTCTTATTGATGAGTATCAAGATACCAACCGAGCTCAGTACCTCTTAGCAAGAATGTTGGCCGCTAAGTATCGCAATCTTTTTGTAGTTGGAGATATCGATCAAAGCATTTATTCTTGGCGGGGGGCTGATATAAAAAATATCCTTGATTTTGAAGCCGACTACCCAGAGGCAAGGGTTATTAAGCTGGAACAGAACTATCGTTCAACTCAGAACATTCTTGATGCGGCCAATATGCTGATTGAAAATAATATTGGCCGTAAGCCAAAGTCGTTGTGGACAGATACTCCGCCAGGAGAGCCAATTACTTATTATATAGGAACCGATGAGCGGGACGAGGCCAATTATATAGCGAACAACCTGATAAAGCAGAATACTGTTTATCGCATTCCTTACAGCGATATGGCAGTGTTGTATCGTACTAATGCCCAATCACGGGTTATTGAGGAAGGATTTATGCGGGCCGGAATTCCCTATACAATGGTGGGGGGACTAAAATTCTATGACCGTAAGGAAATAAAGGATATTTTGGCTTATGTTAGGGTAATCTTTAATCCTGCTGACAGCGTAAGTTTGCAGCGGATTATTAATGTGCCTCGCCGGGGCATCGGCGACACAAGTATAGCTCGGTTAACCGAATACGCGAATACTAACGCGCTGACATTATTTGACGCCGTTTCCAACTCTGCTGCGGTTAACGGTTTAACTACCAGAGCAAGGAACCAGCTTGAGGGGTTGGCGGAGCTGTTATTCAAGCTTAGTGCCAAAGCCGAACAATTACCGGTGGCAAAGCTGATTGAGGTGGTGCTGCAGGATTCCGGCTATTTAGCTGAGCTGGAGAATGAACAGACGCCCCAATCCGAGGCCAGGATTGAAAACCTGAGGGAACTTCTAAGTGTGGCTAAAGAGTTTGCAGCTGGTGAGCTTGAGCCAACACTGGAGAATTTTCTCAGTCATGTGGCCCTGGTTTCAGATGTCGACACTGCTGATCTGTCGGATGACAAGGTAACGCTGATGACGCTGCATTCGGCAAAAGGTCTGGAGTATCCAATTGTCTTTTTGGCTGGATTAGAGGAAGGCATTTTCCCTCATTCCAGGACACTAATGAGTGAGACCGAGGTTGAAGAAGAACGGCGGCTTTGCTATGTTGGTATTACCAGGGCCAGAAGCAGACTATATATTACTAATGCTCGAATGAGAATGATTTATGGCAACACCGTTATGTATCCGCCATCACGGTTTATCAGCGAGATACCAGAGAAACTGCTTAATCGAGACATGGCTCGCCAGGAGCGTTATCAAAAAACAACAAGTTCACCGGTTAGTACTGCCCAAAGGCCGGTAAGTGCACCACCGCGAGCTGGGGCGCAGCCGGCAGCTACACCTCCTAGGCCGGGAGTTGAATGGAAAGCTGGCGATAAAGCTCAGCATGCTAAATGGGGGCTGGGGACTGTGGTAGAGGTGCGGGGCAGCGGCGACAATCAGGAGGTCAAGGTGGCATTCCCAGGAATGGGTATCCGTCAGCTAATGATTAAATTTGCTCCGCTGTCGCGGGTATAGAGTAGTCGTATTAGAGGTTAAAAAGTTTTGGTTTAAATGTTGGGAGGGAATTGAGACATATGAATGAAGCATTGCCGAAAAGTCCGGTTGAAGCTGCCAGCGTTGCTGCAGAGCTAAGAAATCTTATCAATTATCATAGTCATCGATATTATGTGCAGGATTCACCCGAACTTTCCGACGCCGAGTATGACGCACTAATGCGACGGCTCAGCGAGATAGAGGCTTTGTATCCGGAAGTGGTGACTCCTGATTCTCCTACCAGCCGGGTAGGCGGGGCTCCGGCGGAAGGATTTGGCCGCCTGGCTCATCCCACGCCGATGCTAAGCCTTGGGAATGCCTTTTCGCGGGAAGAGTTAAGGGCGTTTGATGCAAAAGTACGAGGCGGACTGGAAAATGGCGATGTTGAATATGTTGTTGAACAAAAGATTGACGGTTTGGCGATTAACCTGATTTACGAAAATGGTAGAATGGTTCGGGCAGCGACACGCGGGGATGGGCGGGTTGGCGAAGACGTCACTGCCAATATTCGTACGATAAAGTCAGTGCCGCTAACATTAGCGGGAGCGCCTGCACTTCTTGAGGTGCGGGGCGAAGTATACATGCCGCGGAGGGAGTTTGACCGGCTTAATAAAATCAGAGAAGAGAACGGGGAGGCACTGTTTGCCAACCCACGAAATGCCGCTGCCGGATCACTGAGACAGCTTGATCCCAGTGTTACGGCAGAGCGGTCACTGGATATTTTTGTTTATGGTTTGGGGGCCAGGGAAGGCATTGAATTAAAAAGTCATGCTGATACTCTTACCTATCTGGGACAGACTGGGCTAAAGGTAAATTCGCACTACCGGATTTTCGGCGATATTGAGGCGGTGGCTGATTACTGCGAAAGCTGGGCGGAAAAACGCTCTGGCCTTGCCTATGATATTGATGGATTGGTGATTAAACTTAATAGTCTTGCCGGGCAGCGTGAGCTTGGATTTACCGCCAAAGATCCCAGGTGGGCAATCGCCTATAAATTTCCGGCAGAGCAGGCGGTAACTGTTGTAGAAGATATTTTTGTTCGGGTTGGCCGGACTGGAGTTTTGACACCAACCGCTATTCTCCGTCCTGTTCGTCTGGCCGGAACGACGGTAAGTCGGGCAACACTGCATAATGAGGATTATATCCGTGATAAAGATATTCGTATCGGTGATACGGTGGTTATCCATAAGGCTGGCGAAATAATTCCGGAAGTTGTCCGAACTCTGCCTGAACAGCGTACCGGAACGGAAAAAATTTTTTCTCTGCCCGGTGATTGTCCTGAGTGCGGCCAACCGGTGGTCCGACAGGCCGGTGAAGTGGCCCATAAGTGTATAAATCCAAATTGTCCGGCAATGCAGCGGGAGGGACTTTTTCATTTTGTATCCCGGGATGCCATGAATGTGGATGGGCTTGGTCCGGCGGTGGTTACAGCCCTGCTTGATGCTGGCCTTGTAATGGATGCGGCTGATTTGTACAGTTTAAAAGCTGAAGACCTCGCAAATTTAGCGCGGATGGGGGAGAAGTCTGCAGCAAATTTGCTGGCGGCTATTGAGAAGAGTAAAGATGCCGGTCTTGCCAGGCTGCTTTTTGCGTTAGGGATAAGGTATGTTGGGGTTAAAGCTGCCGGACAGCTGGCCAGATACTTTGGCGATATTGATTTAGTTAAGGAAGCTAATATGGAGACGCTGGTTGCTATTGATGAGATTGGACCCAAAATTGCTGAAAGCATTGTCGCTTATTTTGCGGCTGAAGAGAATCTCGAATTAATCGAAAAACTTTGCCGCGCAGGAGTTAAACTTAGTGAGGAAGTAACTCCGGTAGTTGCCGGGGCCCTGACCGGAAAGACCTTTGTCCTGACTGGTACGCTTGCCGGAATGTCTCGCAGTGAAGCTACCGCGAGGATAGAGGCGGTTGGCGGGAAAGTATCTGGGTCGGTCAGCAAGAAGACGGATTTTGTGGTGGCTGGTGAAGAGGCCGGCAGTAAACTGGATAAGGCCGAGAAGCTTGGTATAACAGTGCTTAGTGAGCAGCAATTTGTCGAGTTGTTACAATCCGTGACAGGCGTGGTATAATATAGTTCATATAGCATGAATTAACATTTTGTGATGGTGGTGAGAGTATGAAAATTACGAGAAAAGACGTTGAGTCGGTGGCGCTTTTGTCGCGGCTGGAGATGGATGAAGCAGCAATGGATAAGTTTACTGGGCAACTGAACTCAATTTTGGAGTATGTTGATATGCTTAGCAAAGTCGATACCGAAGGTGTAGAGCCTACCGCCCATGTGCTAAATCTCAAAAATGTTCTGCGCGCTGACGCTGTCAAACCGTCGCTGCCGAGAGAACTGGCGCTTAGTAATGCCCCTGAGCAGGAAGACGGCTATTTCAAAGTGCCGAAGATAATGGAAGGATAGGGAGGAAACGGCGTGGAGCTATATAAACTATCAGCGCATGAGCTGCGCAAAAAACTACAGGCAAAAGAAGTTTCGGCGGTGGAAGTAGCCGAGGCTGTATATAACCGCGTTGATGCTGTGGAAGATACTGTACAGGCATATATTAGTTTGACGCGCGAGGCTGCCTTGGCCGAGGCTCGGCGGGTAGATGAGAAGATAAAAACTGGACAGGCTATTTTACCTTTGGCAGGCATTCCCGGTGCGCTAAAAGATAATATCTGTGTTAAGGGTACAAGAACGACCTGCGGTTCAAAAATATTGGCAAATTATGTGCCGCCTTATGATGCAACAGTTACCCGCAAGCTGGCTGAACAGGACACTGTTATTATTGGTAAGGCTAACTTGGACGAGTTCGCGATGGGGTCTTCTACTGAGAATTCGGCGTTCAAGGTATCGCGTAACCCATGGGATACTGATACTGTTCCCGGCGGTTCGAGTGGTGGTTCTGCGGCCGCGGTAGCCGCGGCGGAGGCGGTTTGGGCGTTAGGGTCAGACACCGGAGGGTCAATACGTTTGCCGGCAGCGTTCTGTGGCGTGGTTGGTTTAAAACCTACTTACGGCCGTGTGTCGCGCTACGGACTGGTGGCTTATGCATCATCTTTGGATCAAATCGGTCCTATTACCAGAGATGTAACTGATTGTGCCTTGGTTATGAATGCCATAGCAGGCTATGATCCGCTGGATTCAACGTCAATTAACGCGCCGACGCCAGATTATACTAAGGCGTTGGTGCCTGATATAAGGGGTCTCAAAATTGGGCTACCAAAAGAATATTTTGTGGCTGGTATGGACCCTGAAGTAGAAAGGGCCGTTTATGCCGCAATCGAGCAGTTAAAGGCGCTGGGAGCAGAGTATAAGGAGGTGTCAATGCCTCATACTGAGTACGCTCTGGCAACTTATTATATGGTTGCTACTGCTGAGGCAAGCTCTAATCTGGCTCGTTATGTCGGCGTCGGATTTGGTTATCGTGGTGAAGGCAGTGATATTATTGCTATGTCTAAGAAAAGCCGGACTGAGGGCTTTGGAGAAGAAGTGCGCCGCCGGATTATGTTGGGTAACTATGCTTTAAGCTCTGGCTACTATGATGCCTATTATCTCAAGGCCCTTAAAGTACGGACGCTAATCAAGCGGGACTTTGATAAAGCTTTTGAAGATGTTGATGTACTGGCGGCACCTATTGCGCCGACAACCGCCTTTAAAATTGGTGAAAAAGTAGATGATCCGCTGGCAATGTATTTGCAAGATGTTTGCACTGTTCCGGTAAATCTTGCGGGAGTACCAGCAATTTCACTGCCATGCGGTTTCAAGGATCATATGCCCATCGGGCTGCAGATTATCGGCAAGCCGTTGGGAGAAGAAACAATTTTACGGGCTGCATATGCGTTTGAGCAAAACAACGATTATTACAAGCGTCTTGCGCCGCTGGGGAGGGCATAATATATGGCATATGAAGTTGTCATCGGTTTGGAAGTTCATACCGAGCTAAAAACCGAGTCTAAGATATTTTGTGGCTGTTCGACCAAATTTGGCGCTGACCAGAATACTAACGTTTGCCCGGTGTGTCTTGGTCTGCCAGGAGTATTGCCGGTATTTAATACGAAGGTACTTGAGTTTGCGGTCCGCACCGGCCTTGCACTTAATTGCGAGATATTGCCGTTCAGCAAGTTTGATCGCAAAAATTACTATTATCCTGATTTGCCAAAGAATTTTCAAACTTCGCAGTATGATCTGCCTATCGCCGTGAATGGCTATCTCGATATTGAAGTAAATGGGGAGACTAGGCGTATCAATATAACTAGGGTTCATATGGAAGAAGACGCCGGTAAATTGGTCCATGCCGGAAGCATTACTAAGTCTGAATACGCATTGGTAGACTATAATCGTACTGGCGTACCGCTGCTCGAAATCGTGTCTGAGCCGGATATTCGGTCTGCGGATGAGGCTAAAGCCTATTTAGAAAAACTTAAAGCCATTCTGCAGTATATTGATGTGTCTGACTGTAAAATGGAAGAAGGCAGCTTGCGCTGCGACGCCAATATTTCATTACGACCAGCTGGTGCAACTTATCTAGGTACTAAGTCCGAGTTAAAGAACCTCAATTCATTTAAAGCTGTGCAGAGGGGGCTGGAGTACGAAGTATTGCGCCAGACCGAGGTATTGGAAGAAGGCGGGAAAGTGGTGCAGGAGACCCGTACTTGGGACGAAGGACGCGGGATAACTGCCTCGATGCGGAGCAAGGAACAGGCCCATGATTATCGATATTTCCCTGAACCGGATCTTGTACCAATTGTTGTTGATCCTGTATGGATTGAAGATATTAGGAAAAAATTACCGGAATTGCCGGACGCTAGACGGGCCAGACTTATAAACGATCACAACTTATCGTCATATGATGCTGGAATGATTACTTCCAGTCGTGCCATGGCCGATTATTTTGATAATACGCTTAAAGCCGGTGCGGATGCCAAGACGGCTGCAAATTGGCTGATGGGTGAGGTTTCCAAGCATCTTAATCTATCTAATTGTGAGGTCGAGGATTGTCCAGTGACGCCAGAGAAGCTGGTGGAGCTTACTAAACTCTTAGATAAAGGAACTATTTCTGGGAAAATCGCCAAGACTGTGTTTGAGGAGATGTGGTCGAGCGGTAAGGATGCCGCTACAATTGTTAAAGAACAGGGACTGGTGCAAATTTCTGATGAGGGAGCAATTATCGCCGTGATTGAGGCGGTAATTGCCGCTAATCCACAGTCGGTGGCTGATTTCCAGGCCGGTAAGGACAGAGCCATTGGTTTTTTAGTGGGACAAGTCATGAAACAGACCAAAGGCCGGGCCAACCCGGAAGTTGTCAATAAACTCCTCCGTGAACGGATGTAGCCACCAGTCTTATCAGGAGGAAAAACCATGAAGCAACAGGAATTTCTTGCGTTGATGGGTGAACTGACTGCTTTGCCGGGAGGCTCGGGTCGGGAACATGCGGTTGTCGCTTATTTGGCTGAGGCTATGCGCCGGTGTACCGATAGGGTGGCGGTAGATGCTATCGGCAATGTTACTGCCACTTTTGGGGTTGGTGAAAAAAAAGTGCTGGTGTGCGCTCATGCTGATGAGGTTGGCATGTTGGTCAAGTATATCAGCGACCAGGGCTACATCTACTTTGAAGCTAACGGAATGCTTGACGAGCGGGTGCTTTTAAATTCCAAGGTGGAGATAGTAACTGCCAGTGGTGAGATAAGACTAGGGGTTATAGGTATTAAAAGCCGTCATTTGATGACCCCGGAGGAAATGACTAGGCCGGTAAATATCTCTGATTTATGGATCGATGTTGGGGCAGATTCTGTCGCCGGAGTGGCTGCGCTAGGGATAACAGTTGGTGATCAGATAGTATTTTGTCGCCATTTTGATCTTTTGGCAGGCGGTAGATTTGTGACTAAGGCGATTGATGATCGAGCGGGGTGCGCGGTGCTTATTGCGCTAGCCAGAGAATTGGCTGATGCGCGACTGGACTATACCGTGTATTTAGTGGCTACTACTCAGGAGGAAATAGGCTCCCGGGGAATTCAAGCGGTGCTTCAACGTCTCAGGCCTGATTTAGCGTTAGCTATCGATACTGTTCCGGCTGCCGATCCTTATACACCTAAGCAGCAGGCCTCTGCTTCAATGGGGGGCGGACCGGTAATTCGGACTGCGGATTTTATGCCCCAGCAGCTTATTGGAGCAGTGTACAGTGCTAAAATCGTCAAACGACTGAAGGCGGTGGCTGAAGAAGCCGGGATTGATTACCAGACAGATGTTTTTCGCACTTGGACCGATGCCGCCCGTATGGCGAGTGCGGGAGTGCCATGCGGCGGGATATATATCCCGCGGCGCTGCAGCCACGCTCCGGTGGAGGTTGCCGATGTTAATGATATAATGCAAGCGGCTGCGCTTGGGGCGGCACTTTTACGGAATTTGACAGCAAAAGAGATTGCTGATTTGGTTTCGTTTTTATAATTAAATCCTTTAATTACCTGCAGGAGGCGTGGTGCGCACTCCTGTTTTTTTGTATGAAAGTATCTGGCGACGCGCATAATTGTATGGTAGGGAATATAAAAGAAGGGATTTACAATGCTTACAGGTACGGTCGCATGGAGTATGAAAGAAGTGTTGGCTGTTCATGTTTTACGGCTGGCAGTGGGGCTTTTTTTGGTGCAAGTTGTTTATCCATCGCTATTCAATGCTACTCAGACAATAATTGAGGTTACGGATCGGCTGGTGATAGTACTGCTTGTCTGGTTGGTACTCCGGCGGCATGGGGAAGAATTCGGTGTTTATGGTGCCCGTAAGGAACTTGTTCGTAACGCCATGTTAGGTCTTCTCGCAGGAGTAGTGCTTCTCGGGGTTAGTATTTTCAGTGAGCGGGTGTATTCAACGGTGATGCATATTGTGCCGTCGCAGCACCCGCTTGTAGTCTGGGTAAAAAACGCCAGTACCTTAAGTGATCTGGCGGTGCCGCTGTTTTTGGCTGGTGTGGCGGCTCCGATTGCTGAGGAAGTACTTTATCGTTTATTTACTTTTCCGGTATTAAAAGAGCGGTTCGGATTGTGGGGCGGCGCGGTAGGCAGCGCAGCGATTTTTGCCTTATTTCACTTTAACGCCTATTGGTTGGCGGAGATTATTGTGGTAGGGACCTGCCTAGCCCTCTTATACTACTGGACAGGATCGCTGGTAAGCGCTATTATTGCGCATTCGGTTATTAATAGCGCTAAAATTATGCTGATTTATCTTGGGGTTACATTAATCTGAAATGAGGAGATTAATTATGTTATATTGCAAAACCTGTAACAACAAGCGTTTATTTGGATCAAGTAAAGTCCCGCCGGTGGCACCAACGGCTAATGGAGGCCTTTCAGGGATGACCGGTAATTTTGATAATAGCGGCCATATTCAGAGCATTACCAGTCTTGGCGCGGACAAAAAAACTATTGCTGCGGCAAGAAAGAATCCGCAGGAGTACTTTGACCTATGTTTAGCCTGCGGTGGGCAGGATGTTGTGTGGCAGGATGAGACAGAAGGCGGAAATTTAAATTAGGATGCTAGAATGTTTATCCATTATAAGTCATAGGTGTAAAATAGCCAGGAGACGTTTACTTCAAGTCCGGAGGCGACAGACTTTAGTGTCGCTGTGGTGTTGTCCCGCGAAGCTGTAATGGTTTGACTATTTAGCAAAAGGGGATGAGGAAATGATCCAGGAATTACCGGCCGAAAAGCTCAGGTTTACCTGTGATGATGAGCTTTTGCCTTATGAGTCTACTGAGTCTATTCCGTTGACTGAGGTAATGGTTGGTCAGGAACGAGCCGTTAGAGCAATGGAGTTTGGGCTAGGAACAAAGAGTTTCGGTTATAACATATATATATCCGGTCTAGTTGGTACCGGAAAAATGACTTATGCCAAGGCGGCGGTAATAAAAGTTGCCGGTAATGAGGATACGCCTAGTGACTGGTGTTATGTGAATAATTTTGAAAATCCCAGCCAGCCTATTGCATTGTCCTTGCCAGCTGGACTAGGCTGTGATTTAAGGCAGGATATGCGCGAGTTGGTTGATGATCTAAAAAGTGAAATCCCTAAAATTTTTAGCGGTGACGATTACGATCAGGCCAAAAGTACAGTTATGAAAAAGTTTCAGGAGAGCCGCAGTCAGATTATGGACGGCTTTAACCAACAGTCTGAGGAACTCGGGATTTTGCCGCAGTGGACGACTACTGGTTTTGTCGGTATGCCAGTAGAAAATGGAAAGCAGATGACGCCAGAGGAGTTTCAGCAGCTTGACAGGGACAAAAAAGATGAGTATGAGAAAAAGTTGCTTGCCGTTCAGGAAAAGGCAATGGAAGCTATTCGTCAAGTCCAGCATCTGGAGCGGGAGGCTAGAGAGGAACTGAAAAACCTTGATGGTAAAGTGGGGATGTTTGCGGTTGGTCACTTCATTGATGAGCTGAAGACGAAGTATCAGCATTACGAAAAGGTTGCAGCATATCTTGAGGCTGTCAAACAGGATTTGGTGAAGAATATTAGTGACTTTAAACCGGCGACAGACGACGAGGCCAATCCGTTTCTGATGTTTCGAAAAAGTATGCAAGAATCGGTTAAAGATAAGTATCAGGTTAACCTTTTGGTAAATAACCGGGATATTGATGGTGCTCCGGTAGTTGTGGAAACTAATCCGACGTATTATAATTTGATCGGACGGCTTGAGTATGAAAATCGGATGGGGGTTGTCAGCACTGATTTCTCGATGATCAAGGCAGGAGCGCTCCATCGTGCCAATGGCGGCTATATTATTCTCAATATGCGCGATCTTTTGGTCAATATCGGCGCCTGGGAGGCGCTGAAACGGGTGCTGAAAACCGGTAAACTATATATTGAAAACCTTAGTGAGCAATATGGCATGCTGGCGATGGCTTCGGTTAAACCACAGTATATTCCGATTAATATAAAAGTAATTATGGTTGGTAACCCCAAGCTTTATCATCTTCTTTTTGCTTATGACGAAGATTTTCGCAAACTGTTCAAAGTATTTGCCGATTTTGATACTCAGATGGATAACAGTCCGGAAAATATCGGCAGACTGGCGAGCTTTGTTGCATCTATTGTTCATAGGGAAAAACTCAAACACTTTGAAAAAGAGGCGATCAAAGGGGTAGTGGAGTATGCTGCCCGCATTTCCGGCAGTCAGAATAAATTGACCACTCAGTTTAATGACGTGGTGGAACTTTTATGCGAAGCCAATACCTGGGCGGGCGTAGCTGGTAGTCCGATGGTTAAGGCAGAACATATCAAAACCGCAATCTGGGAGAAACAGCACCGCTATAACAAGTACGAAGAACGACTGCAAGAAATGTTTGCCGAAGGCAAGCTATTAATTGATACTGATGGTGAAAAGGTCGGTCAGGTTAATGGTCTGGCAGTATTATCGGTGGGCGAGTACATGTTCGGAAAGCCGTCTCGAATAACAGCAAACACTTATCTTGGTCGGAGCGGTGTCATTAATATCGAGCGTGAAACTAAGATGAGCGGTACCAGCCATAGCAAAGGGGTACTGATATTGGGCGGATTTATCGGCCAAAAGTACGCTCAAAGCCAGCCTTTGACGCTGACAGCCAGTCTGACGTTCGAACAACTCTATGACGGAGTGGACGGCGACAGTGCATCGAGTACTGAATTATACGCTATTCTTTCTAGTTTAGCTGAAGTACCTATTCGTCAGTATATTGCGGTTACTGGATCGGTTAACCAAAAGGGCGAGGTACAGCCTATTGGTGGTGCGACCGAAAAGATTGAGGGATTTTTCGAGGTCTGTAAGCTAAAAGGGCTAACTGGCAAGCAGGGAGTTATGATTCCTTATCAGAATATAAATAATTTAACGTTGCGTGATGACGTTGTGGAAGCGGTCAAAAACGGAAAGTTTCATATTTATCCTGTTCAAAACATCGACCAGGGAATTGAGATTCTCACCGGAGTTCCGGCCGGAGTGGTGAAATCAGATGGTGAGTACCCCGAAGGTACGGTGCATAATCAGGTCAAGAAAAAATTGAAAATGTATACTGAAAAGCTTCTTGAGTTTGCAAAATCTGCTGAAGGCGAATCGGGTATGACTAAACATTAGAATTAATATTCTGCCGGGAGCTGCAATAAAAATAGGCTTCAGTTGCTTAGAAAAGGACGGATTTCGTGGTAAATACATTGCCCGTTAGTAAAGGAAAAACATATTGCATCAATATTGCCGGCTTGGGACACAGCGGGGAAGGGGTAGGCCGCTACGAAAATTTTACAGTATTTGTACCAGGTGCTCTTCCCGGAGAACAGGTTGAGGCAGTAGTAACTGAGGTGAAAAAAAACTATGCAAAGGGTCGCCTGACAAAGGTGGTCGGAATTTCCCCTAGTAGGGTTACTCCCGAATGTAGTATCTTCGACAAGTGCGGCGGTTGTCAACTCCAACATTTAGTTTATGCCGGACAATTGGCCGTCAAACGCCAGACGGTAATAGATGCTATTCGTCGTATCGGCCGCTTGTCTGATGTAGTCGTACATCAGACGCTAAGCGCGGCCGATCCTTGGTTTTATCGCAATAAAATGCAGTTCCCGGTAGGTGGCAAACCCGGACAGGTAGAGGTGGGGTGCTTTCAGCAGGGAACCCATAATATTATTGATGTTAAAGAGTGTTTGATTCAGCACCAGACTAACAATATAATTGCCGCTCAGGTAAGAAATATTGCCAACGACCTTAATATTACGCCTTATGACGAAAGAACCGGTAAAGGAGTTCTGCGTCATGTTTTAGGGCGGGTTGGTACTGCAAGCGGTGAAATAATGGTGGTATTGGTTACAGCGACGGCTGAATTGCCCAAGCAAGACGTATTTGTCGAACGTCTGCGCCAGAATATACCGGGGCTGGTAAGTATTGTTCACAATATTAATGCAAAGGTGACGAATATAATACTTGGTAACAGTACCCGAACTTTATGGGGGAAGGATACCATTACTGACAGGCTGGGGGACTTTACTTTCCACATCTCGGCTCAGTCTTTCTTTCAGGTTAATACTGCTCAGGCTACGGTGTTATACGCCAAAGCTGTGGAATATGCAGGGCTTAGCGGCGATGAAACTGTTATTGATGCTTACTGTGGTACCGGAACAATTTCTTTATTTCTGGCTCGCCAGGCTGCAAAAGTCTACGGCATTGAAGTGGTAGAACCAGCGGTCCGGGATGCGCGGCTGAACGCTCAGGTAAATGGGGCAACCAATGTTGAATTTATTGTCGGTGACGCAGTCGCGGTAATGCCAACCCTATTTAAACAAGGCGTACGTCCTCATGCTGTTGTTGTTGATCCGCCCCGTGCTGGCTGCGCGCCAGAGGTCTTGCAAGCTTTTGCAAAAATGCAGCCGAAACGGGTAGTATACGTTTCTTGCAATCCAGCCTCCCTAGCTCGCGATTTAGCTGTTCTGGACGAGCAAGGCTATATTGCAAAAGAAATTCAGCCGGTTGATATGTTTCCGCATACTTATCATGTTGAGTCAGTAGCTTTGATAGAGCGGAAATAGCCAGTAATACTAAGGCTTCGCAGGTTTTGGGAAAATATAAGAAGTGTATTTTATGTTCTCATAGACGTCCAAAATGGGGGCGAACGTTTGTTGGGGGGCGGTACAAATACACGAAATTAGCCCCGCCAAGGGGGTGGGGTATTTAATGTTGCAATGCATAGGTTAATACTTAGTAATTTTTTAAAGTGCTCCGGCCCTTGAGGATATATCAGGGTCGAAGCACTTTTTGATGTTTGAAGAGCCACTGCGTATTAGTTTAGTGCAATATGCGGTTACACGAATTTATAGAGTATTTTGCGTAAACCTATGGTTGGGGTTAAAAAGCGATGATAAACACTAAGCGTGCAATTATAGATTCGAAGATTCGAAAGTAGCAATACGGGTTACTTACAATAGTTTGGCCATTTACAGTTTTTTTACACAACCGAGGGCATCCTTGACGCCTTCTTTACCTAAAATGGAGATACAATAGGAGTGACCAAACGTATGGGGGGGATTTAAATGGGTGACCAATTATTAGCTGGGATTATTGCTTGTGGATTGTTGGTGTATTTAGTATATGCGTTATTGAAACCGGAGGAGTTTTAGAATGGTACATGATTTAATTTTGTTTGTTCTCTATTTAGTGGTACTAATTATTTTGGCTTGGCCGCTGAGCTGGTATATTACTAAAGTTTTTACAGGTGAAAAAACGTTTTTTGATCCTGTATTGAGGCCGCTGGAACGCCTGATTTATCGGGTAGCCGGAGTAGAATCCGAAAAAGAAATGACTTGGCGGCAATATGCGTTGAACTTACTTTTGTTTAATGTGTTGGGAGCTTTAGCGGTATTTGCTATTGAGATTCTCCAAGGATGGTTACCCTTGAATCCAGAAAACTTGTCGGGAGTTCAGCCGTGGGATTTAGCGGTTAATACGGCAATCAGCTTTATGACAAATACAAACTGGCAGGCCTATGTTCCAGAGACAACCATGAGCTATTTTACGCAAATGACTGCTTTGACAATGCAGAATTTTAAATCGGCAGCAACCGGAATGGTAGTTGCTATTGTGCTGATGCGGGCGTTTACTCGTAAGTCGACCCAAACGCTCGGCAACGTTTGGGTCGACTTAGTACGCAGCACTGTTTGGGTGCTCTTGCCATTGTCAATTGTATTTACCTTGCTATTTGTACAGCAGGGAGTAATTCAAAATCTATCGCCCTATCTAAGTGTGAGCACCCTAGAAGGGGCAAAACAAACAATCGCAATGGGGCCGGTTGCTTCCCAGGAAGCCATCAAAATGCTTGGTACTAACGGCGGCGGCTTTTTCAATGCAAATTCAGCGCATCCTTTTGAAAATCCGACTCCTTTCTCCAATTTCCTTCAAGTACTAAGCATATTTCTTATTCCAGCTAGTTTAGTCATAGCATTTGGGCGCATGGCTAAGGATAAACGCCAGGGATATGCGATTTTGGCAACTATGATGCTGCTATTTGTTATTATGCTGACGGGAACTTACCTGAGTGAATTAAACGGCAATCCCATTCTGGCCTCAATGGGGGTAAATAGTCCAACCTCGTTTGAGGGTAAAGAAGTACGCTTCGGCATTGGCGGCTCGGCTTTGTTTGCCACGGTAACAACGGCTGCTTCCTGTGGTGCGGTTAATTCTATGCATGATAGTTTTACGCCGCTGGGAGGATTCTTTCCGCTTCTGCAAATGAAGCTGGGAGAAATTATCTTTGGCGGGGTTGGTGCTGGATTTTACGGTATGATGATGTTTGTTGTTCTTACGGTGTTTATTGTGGGATTGATGGTTGGCAGAACCCCTGAATATTTGGGCAAAAAAATTGAAGCAAGGGAAATGAAGATGGCCACACTGGCAGTCTTGATACCCTCGGTGTTTATACTTCTTGGCAGTGCTATTGCTGTGGTTATGGATGCGGGCACTTCCGCGACGCTTAATCCGGGGCCGCATGGTTTAACCGAAATTGTTTATGCGTTTGCTTCTGCTTCGGCCAACAATGGCAGTGCTTTTGCCGGGCTGAGTGCCAATAGTCTCTTCTACAACGCTATGTTAGCGGTATGTATGTTTGTTGGCCGGTTTGGTGTAATTATTCCTGTATTAGCCCTTGCCGGTGGAATGGTTGAAAAGAAAACTTCCCCTAAAAGCCTAGGTACTTTTCCGACAACGGGCTGGCTGTTTGTGGCAATTCTGACGGGGGTAATTCTAGTTGTAGGAGCTTTGACCTTTATGCCGGTACTGACATTGGGACCTGTTGTGGAGCAATTGCTCATGCTGCAGGGAACCAAGTTTTAAAGGAGTGAATTATATGAATACTCGAGGTAGTTTTAATAAAGAAATTCTAGGAGCTGCTATACGCGACTCTTTCCGCAAACTACATCCGCGAAATCAATTGCGAAATCCGGTCATGCTTATCGTTTTCGTTGGAGCAATATTAACAACTTGGTATATGGTTATGGATATCCTGCGCGGTAATACCCAAGCGGTGTCATTTACGTTGCAGATTTCATTATGGCTTTGGTTTACTGTGTTGTTTGCCAATTTTGCGGAAGCTATTGCCGAAGGGCGGGGAAAAGCGCAAGCCAGTGCGCTTCGCAGTACTCGCAGCCAGACACAAGCAAAAAAAGTGGATTCCAGTGGAACGAAACTAGTTAATGCGACAGAACTGCGTAAAGGAGATGTCGTCTTAGTAGAGACCGGAGATTTCATTCCTGGTGACGGTGAAATTATCGAGGGGATGGCAACGGTTGATGAAAGCGCGGTAACAGGAGAATCCGCCCCGGTTATTCGTGAGTCCGGTGGCGATAAGTCTTCTGTTACAGGCGGTACACGTGTGTTGTCTGATTGGATTAAAATTAAGATTACGGCTAATCCTGGTGAAACATTTTTAGACCGAATGATCTCCTTAGTGGAAGGGGCTAAACGCCAGAAAACTCCTAATGAAATAGCATTGACCATTTTGCTGGTAGGTCTCACAATCATTTTTCTGTTTTCAGTGGCGACCATTGAACCGTATGCAATATATTCGGGAATGAAAATATCGGTAATCGTATTAGTGGCTTTGCTAGTATGTTTGATTCCGACAACGATTGGCGGTCTGTTAAGCGCGATTGGTATTGCCGGTATGGATCGGCTTCTAAAAAGGAATGTTCTTGCCATGTCCGGTCGGGCAGTTGAAGCAGCCGGCGATGTCGATGCCCTGCTTCTGGATAAAACCGGAACTATTACGCTGGGAAACCGGATGGCTACTGATTTTATTACGGCACCTGGGGTGAGCGAAGAACAGCTAGCCGATTTAGCACAACTTTCTTCATTAGCAGACGAGACCCCGGAAGGGCGAAGTATTGTTGTTTTAGCAAAAGAAAAATATAATTTGCGCGAAAGAAACTTAACTGAACTTGGAGCGGAGTTTGTTCCCTTTACAGCTCAAACACGGATGAGTGGGGTCAATATAAATGGCAAGGAAATCAGAAAAGGATCTGTGGAAGCTATCAAAACATATATCAAGGAGCAGGAAGGGGTATTTCCTGATTCTCTTGCTCAAGCCTGCGAAACTATTGCCAAGAGCGGGGGGACTCCTCTGGTAGTGGCTGAGGGTGCGAAAGTGATTGGGGCCATTCATCTAAAAGATATTGTAAAGGGCGGTATTAAAGAGCGCTTCCGTGATCTAAGGCAAATGGGAATAAAAACGGTGATGATAACCGGGGATAATCCGCTTACGGCAGCTGCCATTGCCGCCGAAGCCGGCGTGGATGATTTTTTGGCGGAAGCAACTCCGGAAGATAAACTGCAGCTAATTCGTGAGTATCAGGAAAATGGTATGCTAGTGGCCATGACCGGTGATGGAACTAACGATGCTCCAGCTCTGGCCCAAGCGGATGTAGGCGTGGCGATGAATTCCGGTACACAAGCGGCAAAAGAAGCAGGAAATATGGTCGATCTTGACAGTAACCCTACAAAACTACTTGAAGTCGTAGAAATCGGCAAACAACTTTTGATTACGCGAGGTTCGCTAACCACGTTTAGTGTCGCTAATGATGTGGCTAAGTACTTTGCCATTATCCCGGCTATGTTTGCCAGTGCTTTTCCGGTACTAAATACTTTCAACATTATGCGGCTGGCTACACCGGAGAGTGCTATCCTTAGCGCCGTAATTTTCAACGCTCTGATTATTATTGCCCTGGTTCCGCTTGCCTTGCGCGGGGTAAAATATCAGGCCTTGGGAGCGGAAGCCATTTTACGGCGTAATATCTTGGTATATGGCGTCGGGGGGATGATTGCTCCGTTCTTAGGTATCAAACTCATTGATATGATTATCGTGTGGCTGGGGTTGGTATAAACGCAGTCACAGGGAAAGAGGAGAAGAAAAATGCTTGGTGTTACTATACAACTCCTACGTACTGCCAAGAATGTTACAATTGAACAATTAGCCGAGGCCATTGAGGTTTCACCGTTGGCCATAGAAAAATATGAGACGAATATCTGGCAGCCCGGTAAACCAACAATGATTAGACTCTCGGAGTATTTCGGGGTTACACTACAGGAATTTAGTGAAGGATATAGCCTTCTTGTGGATGATGACACGCAAGACATACTAATCGTACGAAACATGGGTGAAAATCGAATTAGAGCGATAGGTAAGCTATAAGTCATAAAGTGATGCATAATGGAAGGAAGTTGATATGATGTTGAGGCAAATTGGTAGTGCTTTTGGTATGCTGGTCGTGTTTACCTTGCTTACCGGAATCGTCTATCCTTTAGCAATGACAGGCGCGGCACAAGTGTTGTTTCCTAATCAAGCAAATGGATCAATTTTAATTCGTAATGGATTGCAGGTCGGTTCAAAGCTAATCGGCCAGAATTTTTCGAGTCACGGTTATTTCCATGGGAGGCCTTCCGCTGCAGGGCAGGATGGCTATGATGCAACAAGTTCAGGAGGATCTAACCTGGGACCGACGAATCAAAAATTAATGGACACGGTAACCGACAATATAAAAAAAGTACGGGAAGAAAACAATTTAGCCGATGATGCCAAGGTACCGTCCGATTTGGTGTTAGCTTCAGGTAGCGGTTTAGACCCCCACATCTCGATTGAGGCAGCCTATGCCCAGATTGAAAGGATTGCCAGAGAACGTAATGTATCCGTTCATGAAATTCAGAAAATAGTAGAACAGCATATGGAAGGACGGCAATGGGGCATTTTTGGCGAATTCCGTGTCAATGTGCTGGAGCTTAACTTGGCACTTGATATGTTAAAATAGTTTGTGATGTATCGGAATTGCCGTTAGTCTAGGATGAACGTTGTTCTTCAGGCTAACGGCAATTCTGTACATCCGTATATTTTCTCAAGGTAATGGCTTATAAATGTTACCGATAGAACGGAGAGGGGGGAATGATCATATGGATGCTAATGCCATTTTGTTGATAGCCATTGGTATGTTGGGTTTTGGATTGGCGGTTGGTTTACTTCTTTTCCCATATATTTTTCGGTTAAAATAAATAGAGATATAGATTTTATATTGTTTGCTAAAGAGCAGACAATATTGAAATGAATTTTTTACAGGGTGACGGTTTTTTAAAATAAGGAGCAACCAAATTGGGGAAAAAAGATTTTTTGATAAAATATAATATAACCGAAGATATTTTGCGACAGGCAAACCGGGAGGGGGATATTCTTCTGGCTATATACGATGATTTTTTGAAACGCAGAGTGGATTTCGAGCCTACGGCTCAATATCTTGCGGAATGCTTACGCAAAGTGGAGGGGGTTCATTCGACTAAATATCGGATGAAAGACCCGGAACATCTGCTGGAAAAAATTATTCGCAAAAAACGTAAGAATCCTGAACTGGATATTACTAAAGATAATTACTGCGATGTTATTACGGATTTGAGGGAGTTAAGGTACTGCATCTGTTTAAAGCGGACTGGGAAACGATTCATCGCTATATAACGGAAACGTGGGATCTTATCGAAAAATCAAAAGCCAATATTCGTGAAGGTGATGGAACTGACTCTTTTGAAGAGAAAAACTGTCAGATTGTTCGGCATCCTTTTGGTTATAGATCGGTTCATTATCTTCTGGCACTTAGGCCTGGCAAAAATTTAATGGTTGCAGAGCTTCATGTGAGGACTATTTTTGAGGAAGCATGGAGTGAAATAAATCATCACATCCGATACCATTATCAAGTCGATAACCATATTCTTGGTAATTATCTTGAAATATTTAATCGCTTGGTCGATAGTGCGGATGAAATGGGGTCGTTCATTAAATTGTTGGATGGCGAATTAAAACGTACTAAGGAGAAACATCGGGTGGAGATGACAGAAAAAGACCGGATTATTACTGAATTGAATAATAAAATTGACGGATTGGGAATTGGTACAAAGGAAAAAGATGATTTACTGCATATGATTTCAAATCTAATTAAAATGGAACAACCTAAGCTAACGCATGCTGCAAAACAAAAATTATTAACGACCAGGTGAATAGTGAGAATAAAAGGAGATACTTTATGCCAAGTCAAAATGAACAAGTCAATCGGCCGAAGCCTGAAGAGCTTCTGGAACGGATCAACAAAGAAACTCGCGGAAAACTTACTGTTTTTCTTGGTGCGGCGGCAGGCGTGGGAAAAACATATACCATGTTGGAAGTAGCTCATGAGCGCCAAAAAGAAGGCATTGATATTGCAATTGGATGGATTGAAACGCATGGACGGCATGAGACAGAGCAATTAGTAGGCGGATTACCTGTTGTTGAGCCTAAAATGATTACGTATAGAGACAAAAAACTAAAAGAAATGGATTTAGATGCCTGCTTGGCTATAAAACCGGCGGTAATATTAGTGGATGAACTCGCGCATACAAACGTACCCGGATCGCGCTACGTTCGTCGATTTCAGGATGTGGAAGCCTTACTCAAAGTGGGTATCAATGTTTATACCACTGTTAATATTCAGCATATTGAAAGTCTTAATGATATTGTGGCGCAGATTACCGGTGTTGTTGTCAAAGAAACGGTTCCGGATTATATTATTGAGCAAGCGGATAATGTTCAGCTTATCGATATCCCGCCGGAGGATCTAATAAAACGGCTTAAGGAAGGAAAAGTATATGTCAAAGGGCAGGCCGAGCGTGCGTTAAAAGCTTTTTTCCGGCCGGGGAATATTAATGCCTTGAGAGAACTAGCCTTGCGCTTTACGGCAAGCCGTGTGGATAAAGACCTTAGCGAATATATGCGGGAACATCATATCAATGGTCCGTGGCCTGCTGCTGGTCGAGTGATGGTGTGCGTCAGTGCCAGTCCATTTTCCGCGCAGCTTATTCGGGCGGCGCGCCGCCTAGCTACAGGTCTTCAGGCTGAATGGCTTGCAGTTCATATTGAAACAGCTCGGCGATTTCCCATGGGGGACGCCGAGCGGGACCGGGTAGCGCGTAATATGCGGTTGGCTGATGAACTTGGCGCAAAAACGCTAAGTACTACCAGTAATAATTTGGTTGATGAAATATTGGATGTGGCTCGCAGCCATAACGTTACGGCAATTGTCATCGGCAAGCCGCGGCAAAGCAGAATTTGGGAAATCGTTCATGGCTCTGTTGTTGACAAGTTGATTCGCCAAAGTGGCGGTATTAATATATACGTTATTCAAGCTAGCACCGAACAGGAACAAACGACCGGGATTGCGACTGCACCGCTTCTTTCAAAAGAGAAATGGCTGCATTATATGGGGAGTATTCTGCTGGTGGGGGGGGTGACGCTTGCTAATTGGTTACTTAAAGACAAAGCTGAATTTGTTAATATTGCCCTTTTGTATCAATTACCAGTAACGCTTAGCGCCTTTTGGTGGGGGCGGTGGCCATCTTATTTTTCTGCCGTTTGCAGTGTACTATTGTTTGACTTTTTGTTTGTTTCGCCCATTTTTACTTTTACGGTGGATGATTTTAGGTATATTTGGAGCTTTCTTACTTTTCTTATTGTTGCGTTTGTCATTGGCGGACGGACTGATCTTCTAAGGCATGAAGCGACTGATGCTAAGAGAAGGGAAAAGACAACCCGTGCTTTATTTGATTTTAGTCGCGAGATTGCCGCTGTAATTGATCTTGATATTATTGTCGGCAAATTGGCGGCTCAGGCCACCGGCGCACTTAACCGGGATGTTACAGTGCTTTTGCCTGATGATAAAGGGCGATTAACCGTTTGGGCAAACCATGAATCAGGAAAGGGGAAATTTAAAAACAAGCACAAAAAGGCGTTAGAAAGTGCTGAGGTAGCGGTAGCTATGTGGGTCTATGAGCATTGTCAAGTTGCGGGACGATCAACTGAGACGCTGCCTGGTGCAAGTCACTTGTTTTTGCCGCTAAATACCAAAGAAAATATAGTCGGCGTACTTGGTGTTCGCATAGTGGAAAACCTAATTACTCCGGAACAGCGTCGCCTGATGGAAGCATGGGCCGGTTTGGCTGCTATCTCTATAGAGCGTGTACTTCTGACGAAAAAAGCGCGGGAAGCTACGTTGCTGCTAGAATCTGACCGTCTAAGAACGGCACTTTTTAATTCTATTTCTCATGAACTTCGTACGCCGCTGGCTTCGATTATTGGGTCATCGTCTACGTTACTTGAGGCTGAAGATGTATATTCGTCAGAGGAACGGCGGCAACTTGTCGAGAATATTAAAGACGGAGCGGATCGCATGGATCGGATTGTTACTAACCTATTGGATACAGCTAGACTTGAAAGTGGTATGATGCAACTAAAGATTGATTGGTGTGATATAGAAGAGATTATTGGTTCCAGCTTACGGCGTTTGTCAGAGCGTATTAAAGATAGGCGATTGGATGTCCAGGTACCGGAAGAGTTGCAACTATTTCGAGGTGATTCGGTTTTGCTGGAACAAGTGGTGGTTAACCTTGTTGACAATGCATTAAAGTACTCGGATAACCAGATTGAGATTGATGTAAGTAATGATAATAAAAGACTAATATTATCGGTTGCTGATCATGGGGAAGGGATTCCTGAAAAGGATATGCCGCACATTTTTAACAAGTTTTATCGTTCCAGGAAACGTTTGAAGGGCACACTGGGGACGGGGTTAGGCTTATCTATTTGCAAAGGAATTATAGAAGCACATGGTGGTACTATTTGGGCGAAAAATCGTAGCGGCGGTGGTACTAGAGTTAGCTTTTCTCTCCCTGTAAGCGATTAAGTGTTATTAGGTTTTCGGTTTGCCGGAAAGCGAGTGAAGTAGTATGGAAAAAGGGATGCGGGTTCTTATCATTGATGATGAGCGGCAAATATGTAAACTTCTCAAGGTTGCGTTGGGGGCGCATGGTTACGACGTTGATGAGGTCGCTACCGGCGAAGAGGGAATTAACAGGGTGGCTTTGTTTAAACCCGATCTTATTATTCTTGATTTAGGGCTGCCGGATGTTGATGGAAAGGAAGTAGTTCGCCGAGTTCGGGAATGGTCGGATGTCCCGATTATTATTCTTTCGGTACGAGACCAGGAGGAAGAGAAGATTGCAGCACTTGATGCTGGTGCCGATGATTATGTAACAAAGCCATTCGGGGTAGGCGAACTCATGGCGAGAATTAGGGTTTCGCTCAGGCGGATGGCTCATGCGGAGGATGAGCCAGTTATTCACTGCGGAAATTTAGTTCTCGATCTTGCTCAGCGGCGAGTAATGAGAGGGGATCAAGAAATTAAGCTGACACCGACTGAATATGATATTTTCAAGGTGCTGGTTCAAAATGCTGGAAAGGTACTTACGCATAAACAGTTGTTAAAGGCAGTCTGGGGTAATTCTTATAACGAAGATACTCATTATATCAGGATATATATTGGCCACTTGCGGCGAAAAATTGAAGAAAACCCTACTCAGCCTCAATATATCATTACTGAGTCAAGGATTGGGTATCGTTTTATGGGGAGACAGTAATAACTTAGGTTAGTATGTAACGTGTGGTGAGGCATGATCAGGTCCCTAAAAAGACTAACATCCATCAACGCTCAGATAATAACTGCAAATTTGCAGATTATCCGGGTGTTTCTTTTATTCTCAATATATACTGCATATACGTGATTTGATAAAATGAGGCCTATCAGATTATTTAATAATAACATATGCTGTAAGGTTTACGCCTAGATTTAGTCTAGACAATTTTTTTGCCATGTACTTTGGTAATTTTGCCTTAAAAAGTAACCGCATTAGGCAGAAAAAAGCTTTGAATTGCATGGTTTTTGATGCATATTTTTTGGTAAAACAACTACATATTTGACTTGCTATTATCTGTGTTTAGAGTGATATATATAGTAACGAAAAACACAGGAGGTGCTTAACGTGAAAGCATATTTTGGCAGAAAAATACCTGACCTGAAAGCCTTACGCGATGAGACTTGGCGAGCCAAAGAAGAAAAATACTCCGGGACAATTTACACAGTAACCAGGGAAGTGGAACTTAGCAATTCTGAATTTCAGCAATTCGCTGAAGACCTTTTGGAAGACCAGCCTTGGATTTGTAAAAGGGATGGCGGCATGAACCCGGCTGGAGAAATCCGGTGCATACGGGTGCGAAATGCCCACAGCGGCGAACGCATTTTGGTTAATAGCGAAGGCTACGATTATCCAAGGTATACGGCGATCGAGGAATAAATTAAGAAGCATGGGAGCAGGCCTAGAGGCCTGTTTTTTTGCTGCTATACTCGAAAAATTATCTCGGCAAAAAACAAATGCAATAAATAATAAAATTCAACAAATTCTCTAAAGAAAATAATTGAAAAATTCAGAATAATGACATATGATGGAAATAGGAAAAGAAATGGGGCGATATAAACCGAAATACAGTTTTCTTCAATCTCAAATATAATTGGATGTAAATAGTACAATATATTTTATATTTTATGGGGAGCACAAATTAAAATTGTGTTCTCTTTTTCAACTTGGACGTGAAAAATAAATTTAACCGGATAAAATTAAAGAACAGCACACCAAGATAATGCAAAGCAAGCTGCATCTATTAAAGAAAAAAGATGCGGCTTTTTTTGTCCCCAAAAATATGAAGGAGGAATAACTATGCCATACAGATCAGTTGTTTAGGCATCAAAAGAGAGTATTTGATTTGGCCAGAAAGACAATTGGTGGAATTCCGCATTGTGGCAAAATCATTTGCTATGCCTTTAATAACAATCGAATAAGTGCTGAAGAAAAATCCCCTACCGAGCAACGTAGCCTGAAATAGGAACTACCAAATAGCCGGATGATTGCCAAGTGATTGGCTTTCATCCGGCTATTTTTTTTTACCCAAAAACAGGAGGAGGACAAGCAATATGAAAATTAAGTACGAATTTTTAACCGGCGAGACAGTTGAAATTGAAGCACCAGACAGTGTAGTAGAGGTGTCGATTGAAATTGACAGAGCTATTTATAAGAACGACCGAAGAGAAAAACGCAGACACAATTCCATTGAGGCTTTAGCGGAGCATGGTATTCAGATAGCGGATTGTAGCAATGAGATTGCGGCGACTGTTGAAGCGAAAGAAACACATGAAGTTCTACATAAAGCTCTAGATATTTTGATACCAAAGCAGCGTGAACTAATTCGAAAAGTATTTTTTGAAGGCAGGTCAATATCTGAAGTTGCCCGTGCTGAAGGCATTGATGAATCATCGGTTCGTGAGCGGCTAAGCCGGATATATAAAAAGTTAAAAAATATTTTAAAATAGCCCCCCGAATTTACCTTTCTCGTGGCTATATAGTAGAGGCACTTTTACAGCCTCAAAAAAAGTCACGAAGGAGGCGAAAGTTTATGCGAACCATCCGGATAACAATTTCCACCGAAAAGCCCGCAGATGTTGCAATCACCGAGAAAAAGCTCGAAAGCAAAGAGGCAAAAAGAAAAGCATTGGCGGCGCTGAAAGCCATGTTCAAACCAGGGGGGAAGCGATTATGCAAGTAAAACACAGATGATGGATTGTTCCAAGTGTAAGGCAAGAATGACATGATTAAACTATTTCCGCATCAAGAAAGATGCTTGTTGGCGACCAAGGGAAGGACCAGGACAGCTTATTTTTGGGATATGGGTCTTGGCAAAACTTTTATCGCCAGTGAAAAGGCCAAAGAACTAAATAAACCAGTCTTAGTTATTTGCCCAAAAAGCAAAATACGAGACTGGGTGGAGCACTTCAAACAAAACTACGATCTGTCAGTAACCGTTATCAATTATGAAAAAATTTGGCGTAGACCAGAATACCTTGCCTGGACAGATTTCACGTTAATCCTTGATGAATCAAGTTTGATCAAAAATGAGGCTGCCAAGCGCACCAAATATATTCTCGACCTCCAGCCAGCAAACGTCATTCTATTATCTGGCACCCCCACGGGCGGAAAATATGAGGAGCTTTGGAGCCAGTGCCGCCTGCTTGGTTGGAATATATCAAAGAAACTGTTTGATGAACACTACATCATAACTGAAACCATCGATGTTGGAGGTTTTCCGATTAAAAAAGTAGTCGGTTATCGAAACATCGACCGGCTGAAGCAAAAGCTAAGACAGTACGGTGCCGTATTCATGAAGACCGAAGACGTATTTGACCTGCCGGAGAAGGTGGAAATCGTGACGCCAATAGCGGCGACAAAAGAATATCGACAGTTTAAACGGGAACGGTATTTGGCTCTGGATCATGCTGAATTAGTCGGTGACACATCGTTAAAACAACTTCTCTACGAGCGCCAGCTATGCGGCCAGTACAACAAAAACAAAATAGCCGCTTTAATAGATTTATTTAGCTCCACAAATGACCGCATGATTATCTTCTACAATTTTATTGCTGAGTTTGAATTTATAAAAACTCTTACCGAGCGGCCAATCAGCTATATTAACGGAGCCGAAACGGATTTGGCAAATTACGAAACTTGCTCAGACAGTATAACCCTTGTGCAATACCAAGCTGGTGCAATGGGGCATAATTTGCAACTTAGCAACATAATCGTTTATTTCACGCTGCCTTTAAGTTCCGCATTGTTCGAGCAGTCCAAGAAACGCATACATCGCATTGGCCAGACAAAAACCTGTTTTTACTATTACCTCTTAACCGAAAAGTCCGTGGAAGAAAAGATTTTAAATGTACTCAGGCAGCGCAAAGACTTTACCGATGCGCTGTTTAAGGAGGCAGGCGATTGACAGAAAAAGAGTTTCAAAAACAGGTTATTCAATTTTTGAAATCCCAAAACATCTACCATATCAAAATATGGGGCGGCGGGTTCCAAAAGGCTGGTATCCCGGATTTGCTCTGCTGTATTCGGGGTAAGTTTGTAGCCTTGGAACTTAAAACCGAAAAAGGCAGGGCCACCGTCCTACAAAAATATAACCTCTTTAAAATTCAAGATGCGGGAGGATATGCCCGCGTACTCCGACCTGCGGAATTTGAGCGGTTCAAAAGGGAGGTGCTAACAGGTGCGATTTAGCCATAGTAGGGTAAGTACATTTACTCAGTGTCCATATAAATTCAAACTACAGTATTTGGATGAAATAAAAACAATCAAGGACCCAGCTGCAGATGATGCGCTTATCGTGGGGAATGCCATGCACATGGGAATTGAAAAAGGAATAACGCCAGCGGTTAAGTGGTATAGCGGGCAGTTTAGCGTATTGAGCGATCTCAATATCAACGAAATTATCAAGCTGGAAATCCTGCTGCCTAAGGTTAGACGATTAATTGAGTATGACAAATCAACCCTTGAGGTTGAAATTCAAACAAACGATTTCGTCGGTTATATCGATCTCATCGTCAAAAACAAAGGTGGTACAGTAGATATCTTCGATTTTAAGTATTCGAACAATGTGGACAAGTACCTGGAATCCGAGCAGCTACACATCTACAAGCACTACCTGGAAAAGATCCATTTCGTACATGTTAGTCGCTTGGGATATATCTTCATTCCTAAAACATCGATACGCCAGAAGAAAACCGAGGACCTATACCATTTTCGTCGGCGATTACTCGAGACACTAGGTGAACTAAAGGTGACTGTGGCCGAAGTAATCTTTGATCAGAATAAAGTGGACCAATTTTTCCAGGAAATTCAGCATATTCAAGAGGCGAGGGAATACCCGAAAAATCCTACAAAACTGTGCGACTGGTGCCAGTATCAAGAATATTGTATGAAAGGGATTGATTACATGTTAGTATTGCCGAAAAACGAGCGAGTCCAGGTGGATAAGGAGACAGCCCCGGTTCTATGGTTATATGGCCAGCCCTTCAGCGGAAAAACAACGTTTGCAAACCAAGCACCAGATGTGCTCCACCTCAATACTGACGGCAACGTTAAATACGTTGATGGAGCGAGGATTATCATCCGGGACGAAATTAAGCTCAATGGCCGCATTAAAGAAACGGTTTTTGCCTGGCAAAGTTTCAAGGAAACCGTTGAAACCATCTGCATAGGCCAACATGATTTTAAAACAATTGTCATTGATTTGGTAGAAGATCTTCTGGAACATTGCCGGATTTACATGTATGACAAGCTTGGTATTACCCACGAGGCTGACGCTGGCTATGGCAAGGGCTATGATATGGTGCGAACCGAGTTTTTGCCCCAGATTCGAAGGCTTACCAATGCCGGTTACGGAGTTATACTCATCAGTCATGAAGTCACGGCGGAAATAACCAAGCGAAACGGTGAAAAGGTTACCACGATCAAACCTAACCTGCAGGAGAAGTACGCCAATAAGATTGCTGGAATGGTCGATATAGTAGGCCGCGTCATCATCGAGGAAGACGACGGCCGTTGGATCAAATTCAAGACCGACACCATCCAGTTTGGCGGCGGGAGGCTAAAATTCGGCACGGACAAGGTGGAACTAGATTACAACAAATTTATGGAATTGTACCGTATGGCAAAGCCTGAAACTGGAGTAAGAAGAGCGCAGAAGAGTATAGTTGAGACAAAGGCGGAAGCTCCAGACGAATCTGTAACCAAAAGCGAAGTAGAAAGTCCTGTATGTGAGGACAAGCCCAAACGACGTTCTCGGCGTTCTGCATAAATATGCAGAAAAATGTAAGAGAGGAGAAGTTTTGATATGGGAAATATTTGGGAGAAGTGGGATACCAGAATCGATACCGCCGGTTTGAAAAGCGATGTACAGAAGGCGGCAGAAAATAAGCTGGATTTTAAGGATGTGCCGAAAGGCAAGTATGAAGTAAAGATCACCAAATTAGAGCTTAAGGCGAGCAAAAAGTCCGACGAACCCATGCTTGCCTGCTGGATGAAAATTATTGCCGGTCAATATAAGGGCCAGTACATCTTCTATTATCAAATGCTTACCACTGGCTTTGGTATTCATGCTGCTAACGAGTTTTTGCGCAGTTTAGATAGCAGTTTAGACATTGCTTTTGATAATTTCAAGCAATACAACGACATGCTCATGGATGTGATGGAAGCCATTGAAGTGGAGAAATTAGAGTACATTCTCGATTACGGCGAAAATGACAAGGGCTATAAGACCTATAAAATTGAGGATGTATTTATTACCACATGATCTTCTTTGACTTCGAGGTTTTCAAAATTGACTGGTTAGTGGTGTTGGCGAATGCCAACACCAAGACCTTTCAAACAATCATAAATGACCATGACAAGCTTCGCCGTTATTACGAGAAGAACAAAGAGGAAATATGGATCGGTTACAATTCGCGTAATTACGATCAGTATATTCTAAAAGCCCTGCTCCTAGGTTTTGACCCTTACGAAATCTCGAAATTCATTATTGCCGACGGACGGAAAGGCTGGGAATACTCAAGTGCGTTTCGCAAGATTCCACTCAACGTATTTGATATCATGACCACCATGCACGGTTTAAAACAGCTGGAAGGCTTTATGGGCAACGATATTAGGGAAACCAATGTCAGCTTTAAGACCGAACGGAAACTGACAGAAGCAGAGCTAAAAGATGTCGAAACCTACTGCCGGCATGATGTGGAGCAGACCGTGGAAGTGTTTATGAATCGGATAGACGAATTTGAAAGCCAACTGTCGCTCTTAAACACATTTAAGTTACCTCTTAGCCTTATTCATAAGACCAAACCGCAACTGGCAAGCATTATTTTGGGCGCGACCCGACAATCTTATCGCGATGAGTTTCAGATTACCTTTCCAGATACGCTGCGGCTGTCAAAGTATCAGTACATTGCCGAATGGTACAGTGACTCCAAAAACATGGATTACACTAAATCCTTAAAAACAATGGTTGCTAACGTTCCCCATATTTTTGCCTGGGGCGGCCTCCATGGCGCAGTAAATAACTACCAGGGAGAAGGTTTGTACTTAAACATAGATGTCAATTCGTATTACCCTGCCCTGATGATCGAGTACAACTTTTTGAGTCGCAGTGTCGCCGATCCAGATAAGTACTGCCAAATCAGGGACGAGCGCATCAGGCTCAAGAAAGAAAAAAGTCCTCTCCAGCAGCCATACAAAATTGTGCTTAACAGCACCTATGGGGCCATGAAGGACAAATACAATGCCCTCTATGATCCGCGCCAAGCTAATAACGTATGTGTCGGCGGACAGCTTTTACTCCTAGACCTGATTGAAAAACTGGAGCCATTCTGTACACTAATCCAGTCCAACACTGACGGCGTAATAATTAAGCTCGCTAGCGAAAATGTTGACCATATAAAATCAATTTGCGGCGAATGGGAAGCTCGAACCCGTATGGTGCTTGAGTTTGAAATATTTACTCGCATCTACCAGAAAGACGTAAATAATTATCTAATCATTCGTGATGACAAAACCTATAAGGCAAAAGGCGGTTATGTCAAGAAACTGGATGTTCTGGACAATGATCTGCCAATTGTGAATAAAGCGTTGATCAACTATTTTACCCAAGGCATACCGCTGGAAGAAACAATAAATAACTGCAAAAACATGATGGAATTTCAGAAAATCGTCAAGGTGTCCAGCAAATATATGTATGCTGCCTATGGCAGTCAAATATTACAGGAACGGGTGCTAAGGGTATTTGCTTCTAGAAGCAAGCGGGACGCTGGAGTATTCAAATATAAAACATTGGACCGTATTGAAAAGATAGCTAACACTCCTGAACGCTGTTTTATTGAAAACGACAACGTAAATAACTTACCGATACCGCCAAAACTCGATATACATTGGTATATCGAGGTAGCAAAAAAACGCCTGAACGATTTTGTGTCAGGAGGTAACACGTGTGTTTAAGGGTTACTTAAAAACCAGCGGCAAAGTGCCGCATGAGAAAATGCAAAACATGCGGCCATGTCCGCCGACTAGAGGTGATTACGCTGGCGTTTTGGCTGACGATGTGATTCAAATTGACGTAGATAATCAGAAACATTCCGAACTTGTCCGCAGCATTATTAAATACTTGGAGATAAGCTGTAACATTCTGCAGACAACAAGGGGAATGCATTTCTATTTCAAAAACGCTGGCGTAAAAAATAAGTCGGTAAAATCTTATACTCCAATTGGCATCTATGTCGATGTGGGCGTTGGCATAAAAAACGGGCTTGTTCCGCTGGTAGTGAATAATGTCGCTAGAGAATGGCTGAACAAAACAGATAATTTGGCTGCCTTGCCTGATTGGCTGCGACCGCTGAAAATAAGGCCAGTGGACTGGTTCAATCTTGGTGAGGGAGATGGCCGAAACCAGGAGCTGTTCAACTATATCATCAAACTTCAGTCAGTAGGGTTATCCAAATCATCCATCATTGAAACAATTAACCTAGTCAACAGGTACATTCTCAAACAACCGCTTACCCAAAAGGAAATTGACTCAATTACCAGGGATGAGGCTTTCCCGACGGAAACGTTTTTTAGCGAACGCGGGAGATTTTTGCATGATCGGTTTGCCTGTTGGCTGATGAACAATGAGAGCATAATCAGGATTAACGGAACTTTGCACGTTTATTACAACGGCCTTTATATGAGTACTGAGGATATTTTTGAGCGCAAAATGTTGGACAAGGTCCCAAATCTAAAAACCAGTCAACGAAATGAAGTTTTGCGCTACATTCAAGTGCAATGTGAAAACGAAACCAAACTTGCCGATCCACGCTACATTGGCCTAAAAAGCAAAATTTATGATATCGAAACCAATAGTTTATTGGATTATACCCCGAAAATTGTTCTGAAGAACAGAATCCCGTATGATTATGACTCGGATGCATATGACCCAATCGTTGATGCTGTCATCAGCAAAGTTACCTGCCAGGATGATAAAATCCGGCTACTCTTGGAAGAAATGGTCGGCTACTGCCTGTACCGGAATAAAGCTTTCGGCAAGACCTTTTTCCTGACTGCAAGTGGCGAAAACGGTAAGTCAACCTTTCTTGATATGATTAAAACCATGCTAGGCCGGGAGAACATTGCAAGCCTGGAACCTGCCGACTTTGAAAAACGTTTTGTCAATGCACAGCTTTTTGGCAAATTAGCCAATATCGGTGACGATATTAGCCATAGCTACCGGGAGAACTCCAGCATCTTTAAAAAACTCGTTACCGGTGACAGCGTCATGGTTGAGAACAAAGGCGATACGCCTTTTATGCTGGACAATTACGCAACCATGATATTTTGTACCAATGAAATGCCGCGGATAAATGATCAGAGCCATGGATTTCTGCGACGTCTGGTTATTATACCGTTTAACGCCAAATTCAGTATAGAAGACAATGATTATGATCCATTTATCAAGGAGAAGCTGCTCACGGAAAACGGAATGAAGTATTTTCTTAGGTTGGCGATAGACGGGCTTAAACGACTTTTGACCAATAAACAGTTTACGGATAGCTCCAAAGTTGCAGAGCAACTAAAAGAGTACGAGGAAATAAATAACCCGGTGCTGTTGTTTGTTCAAAGTTATGAAATAGAAAACCAGGCAGCTGCAGATGTGTATCGGAAATATTCTGCCTGGTGCCATGAAAACGGCCTGTCGCCAGTTAGTAATATTAATTTTGGCAGGATAGTAAGCAATAAGAAATTGTTTAAAAGTGAAGTGAGGAAAATAGACGGTAAGACAATCAGAATATATATAAAATGCTAACTGCTTGAGTTACAGATAGTTACAGATAAAGCTACAGATGGTTACGGCTGAAACTAGCATAATTACTAGAAGTAACTAAGGTTATATATATTATATATAAATAGAAAATTTCATAAAAAATATATAAATTATATATATATATATTTATATATATAACGTCTGTAACTAAAATACTTATAAATTCAGTAATTACGCGGGTTAAACCTTGTTTTTAAGAATTTGGTTAAGTGTAACCAAATCTGTAACCGCAGTTAAAAATTGGGTGGACAAGCTATATTTGGGCCATTTAGCCAGGTTTGGAGGCGCTTATAAATGACCAAAAAGGAACTATCCCAGCTATATTATCTAAACCGAGAGATTGGACAACTGCAGGTAAGACTGGCTGAGCTGGAATGTCTGGCAAGCTCCTGCACGACAATCATAACCGGTATGCCCAGAGCTTCTGGCATATCCGATAAGCTAAGTAAATACGTTGCCGAAATTGCTGACCTTAAAAGCCTGCTCGACCTCAATCTCAAGAAGTGTTTTTATGAGCTGAGCCGCTTGAATCGTTACATACAAAGCGTTGATGACAGTGAAATGCGGATGATTCTAAGCCTTAGGTATATTAACGGCTTAAGCTGGAATCAAGTGGCCGCAAGCATCAGCGTTTATGCTAGTGGAGATGGTGTCCGAAAAACTCATGACCGGTTTTTAAAGAAAAAGTTGTCCGATATGTCCGGTTGCGATGTGCTAAACTAATATCATAAGCAAAAATGTAGTTTTGTTAATTCAAGAATCTCCAGATAAAACTCTCGGAATAGCTCCGGGAGTTCTTTTGCGTAATTAACTTGACTTAATGTGCTTGTCAGGGCTTAATGTAGCATGACAAAGCAAAAGGAGGCAGGCAGTATGGATAAAAACAGTTTTAGTTTTCAAATGGGGCTTACCGGCAGGGAACGAAAAGAAATAGCTAAACTAATCGCGAGTTACTTTGAAACACAGCCAGTATACCAGGGAGCGCCAAGCTTTGAGTATGGTATCATCGAACATTCTGGCAGAGAGTGGCGCATTGACAGAAACTGTACACTTATGACCAACGGCACAAAGGAAGAGGATGTAAATACGGTCTTTGCGATACTAAAAGTCTTAGGAGAAAATGGCATCAATGCTGATGGGAAGGTCGCGATAACTATTAGCGCAGCAGAGCATACCGGAGTTACACTCCGCAACTTGGTGAACCTTCTGGCCAGCAAGGAAAGATTAATTGCCAAAGCAATGAATAGCGAGCAAACTTTTATTGCTCCGAAAATGATTGAGACGGTTAACTCTGCAAACCTCAAAACCATTGATGATTTCATCGAAGCAGTAGGCGACGAATACGGTTCGGGTATAGCCGTTAATAGTGATAGTATAACTCTTCGCTGGTTTTCAGCTACACTAGAACCAGAAGTGCTCCAGGCATACTTCCAATTTACCTTTAAAGTCAATGAAATGGCACTGGCGCAAAAACACTCTACATCGCGTGAGAAAAAAACAAGCAATGATAAATATGCCTTCCGCGTCTGGCTTCTTCGGCTTGGTTTTATTGGTGACAAATACAAAACAAGCCGTAAGATATTGCTTGAAAAACTGGAGGGTAATGCTGCTTATGCTAAGCCGAGCAAAATGCTACTTGGCGATGGAGATATGCTGCCTAGGTAAATCAAAGGTGGGAGGAATTCAGATGAAGGTATATGCTGCTTACGGGAGTAACATCAATTTATTCCAGATGGCCAAGCGGTGTCCAACTGCTTATGTGCGTGCAACGGCGATTCTAACAGGATACCGGTTAACATTTCGCGGCACTAACGGCGGCGCTGTGGCAAACATCGAGCCGGATCAAGCAGGGCAAGTTCCAGTAATGCTTTGGGAGCTTCGAGCATCAGACGAGAGAGCACTTGACCGCTATGAAAATTTTCCAACCCTTTATCGCAAGGAAACTGTGCAGGTACGTGTTATCAATAAGCGGGTTAAGGCGATGGTATATGTAATGAATGGGGAAAAACCGCTTGGAGCACCATGGTGGAAGTACTATAACGTTATCCGGCAAGGCTACCGCATGGCAGCCTTTGACCTCGGTATTTTGGAACAAGCAATAAAGGCATCGGCTTTTCCTGAAGAAGAATGGCCAGATAGGGAAAAGCTTATCGGCTTGTGGTGGCGACAATATCATGGGTGCGATAAGTAGCATTCAGAAAAAGTTGTCCGCTTTGTCCGGTTTAGATGTGGTAGAATAGTAGCATAAGATAATTTGAAATAGGGACAAGTCTTTGGAGCAGCAAGCTCTGAGGGCTTTTTTTATACGATGGAGTTTTTTTCTAACAACCGTGAAATGAGAAAGGGGCTTCAAGATGACGCCTGCTCAAAAACATTATGTTTATAAATTACGTCTGCAAGGCTTAGGATATAAAGCCATCGCCCATGAAATGCTCATTAGTGTTGATGTTATAAAAGGCTATTGCAAACGAAATTGCTTAAACGGCCCGGCAGAACTTGTACAGTTAAATGCTCCCGTGATCCCAAAAACAAGCGGTCTATGCTTGCACTGCAAAAAAAGTGTCAAGCAAAAGAAGCGAGGCAGACCTAAAAAGTTCTGCTCCGATGCTTGTAGGTATACCTGGTGGAATGAAAGCCGAGAGCAGAGCAATAGGAGTAGTGAGGCCACTTATCATTACGCCTGCCAACATTGTGGACGTAGTTTTATTTCGTATGGCAATAAGCAACGAAAATATTGCAGCCATGACTGTTACATCAAAGCAAGGTTTTGGCGTATGGAAGAACTACGTGCTCAAACGTTTGAAGCAGTATACTAAAGGAGTTTATCAAAAATTTCTTGAATAGCTATTAAAAATAATGATTTAAGAGGAGGAATGAAATTGGCCGATAAAGCGGACTCTGCCCATGTTGTAATAAACGAAATATATGGAATAGCATCTGAACTTTTAATATTACCAGATAAAGCGGCTCAGGAATGCGGAAAACAACTTCGAAAACTGCTTGAACAACTTGAAAGAGAAATTACACAAAAGTAAGATGAATTTGAATGAAAAGAGTAGCGATTTTCAGGCGGAAATTCACGGTTCCTTCCAGGCGGGGCGGGGGTTAGCGGGTGCGACGAACCCCGAGTAATTTCTGGATGAAGTCCAAAAAAATCTTTTGACTTTTTGACTATGAAAAACAATGAAATCCAGTAATGACGCGGGTTAAATGAGGGTTTAAATAGTTGTGAAGCAAGGCGATTTTGTAATTCAACTTTTCAGTTTTAGCGAAATCAAATAGATAGATTATTAAACGTCCGTTATCTGGGCGTTTTTTGTTTGGAGGGAAGAGGTTGGATATTCAGATATTACCAATAGGTAAACTAAATCCTGCGCCATATAACCCGCGTCTTGATTTAAAACCAGGCGACAAAGATTATGAAAAACTCAAGAAATCTATTCTAACCTACGGCTACATCGACCCAATAATTGTTAACAAACGTGGGTTTGTAGTTATTGGCGGTCATCAGCGCTTAAAGATACTGCAGGAAATGGGGCACAATGAAGTCGAGGTTTCCCTGGTTGATTTGCCGTTGGATAAGGAAAAGGCATTAAATATTGCTCTTAACAAGACTGGCGGTGACTGGGATATACCAAGACTGCAGGATTTGCTTGCCGAACTTCAGCAAACAGGAATAGATCTTGAGATTACTGGTTACGATGATCTGGAGATAGAGGAACTGATGCACACAGCTTTGGCTGACGAAGAGACCGAAAGTCCACACCAGCGAGTGGTTGAGGATGACTTTGACGCAGATAAGGCCGCTGAGGAAATTGTAAATCCTATTACAAAGATGGGAGACCTTTGGCTATTGGGCAAGCACCGTCTTCTTTGCGGGGATGCGACCAGGCAGGAAGATGTAAGCTGTTTGATGGATGGTAAAAAGGCCAACATGGTCTTTACAGATCCGCCATATAACGTTAATTATACTGGAGGGACTGCCAGCAAGCTGAAGATACAGAATGATAGTATGTCTGATGCTGACTTTTATCGTTTTCTATTGGAGTCATATAAAAACATGTTTGATCATGTAGCGCCTGGCGGCGCTATTTATGTTTGTCACGCCGATACGGAAGGCTTGAACTTTCGCAAGGCGATGCTGGACGCCGGTTGGCTCTTGAAGCAATGTCTCATCTGGGTAAAAAACTCATTAGTCCTTGGTCGGCAAGACTATAATTGGCGCCATGGTGCGATCCGTTCCTAACTAAAAAGGTTAGGCACAAAATCATATGATTTTGTAGAACTTATATCTCGAATGGTCAAATGAAGGAGTAACGTCTGGAAGGGCTATCCCTAAGAACTCCGAATGGCGTAATTTCTATGAAGAGAGAGAACGTCATAAGCTCGGTAAAGTCGTCTGAATGCTACCGAAACAGGTTAAGCTGTCGAAAGCGGTCCAGAGGTGGAAGGCGTAGCAGATAAGGCGGGGGTCCGGTGTCTATGGTTAGAATGTTAGGCAATCAACAGCCAAAGCGAACTGACGAACTTGCGAATGTACGGGTCTAAAGCCAGACTCGGTAGAAATGCCGAGGTGTACATGATGTACAGCTTACGGGGATGAGTAGGAATCGTGTAAGCCAAAGTCCCTATGCCGTTACAGGCGGCATCGTGTGAGCAGGCCCATAGCAAGGACCTAAGGGCATCGTATGATAGAGATATAGGAACGGAGGAAGCGTTGAACGTGGAGGACTTCATTCCTTGGAAGCGTTGGTGTGGAAAATATAACACACCTTTATCAACGTGAAAGTGAAGGCATAGTACCAAAGAAGCAGTGATAATAAGCTGTGGAGGGAAGGCCTTTAGTCAATGAAAAATAGCATAAAATTATGGTAATCATTAGGTTCGAGTATGACTAACAGAGGCGAAATCCAATGAAAGTAGGAGAGTAGCCGACTAATGCCAGCTTGCAAGAAGAATTTCAAAAAATCCAAACTCCGATATAACGAATACTACGACACACAGCAAATCTTTGATGAACTTTATGAAAAGAGCCAAAAAGGACAGGGATTTAAAAACCTGCTCCCAATTATCGCATCAGAAAGTAATATACTTCTCGCATATCGTAAGATTAAAAGAAACAAAGGCAGTAAAACCAGTGGTAATAATGGTCATACCATTAAAAATATCATGAGCGCTACGAATGAAGAAATAGTTAGTTACTTTCGAAAGAGGTTGCAAAACTATTCTCCTCATAGTATTAGGCGAGTTGAGATTGACAAGGGGAATGGGAAGAAACGACCATTAGGTATACCAACAATCGAAGATAGAATACTACAGCAGTGCATTGTACAAGTGATAGAACCTATCTGTGAAGCTAAGTTTTATCCATACAGCTTTGGTTTTCGGCCAAACAGAAGCACCCACCATGCAATTGCCAGAGCATATAACTTAGTAAATATCAATAAAATGCTCTATGTAGTAGACATAGACATAAAAGGATTCTTCGATAATGTAAATCATGGGAAACTGCTCAAACAGATGTGGGCATTGGGTATTTGCGACAAAAATCTCATCTGCATAATCGGCAAGATGTTAAAAGCAGAAGTTAAAGGGAAGGGAATTCCAGAGATTGGAACGCCGCAAGGCGGCGTGCTCTCACCACTCTTATCAAATATCGTACTTAATGAATTAGATTGGTGGATAGATAGCCAATGGTTATCTATGAAAACAAAGCACGCATTCGCAAATAAATGTTCACAGCATAAGTCGTTACGAAAAACAAATCTCAAAGAGATGTATATTGTTCGTTATGCCGATGACTTTAAGATATTCTGTAAATCCTATAGTGATGCAGTTAAAATTTTTGCGGCGGTAAAATCGTGGCTGAAAGAGCGACTGAGCTTAGAGATAAGCCCAGAAAAGTCCAAGATTACAAATCTAAAGCGAAAATTCACTGAATTTCTAGGGTTTAAAATTAAAGCCATTCTTAAACGAAAGAAGTATGTGATTAAATCTGGGCTTACTGATAAAGCAAAGAAAAAATGTGTGGAACGCCTGAAAACAGCAATAGATAAAATTAAGGAGAACCCCACCGCCCAGGCTATAAGCAACTATAACGCTACGGTCCTGGGGCTGCAAAATTACTATGTTGTAGCAAGTGTGGTAAGTAAGGATTTTAAAGAAATCGCCTTTGTAGTCAATAAATGTCTTTATAACAGACTGAAGCATCATCTGAGGAAAAAGGGAATCAAAAGTCAGTCATACCTGAAATTTTATGGAGAGTACAATCAGCAAATACATAGTATAGGAGCCATAACGCTCTTTCCATTACAATGTATTAGCATGAAACCACCGATGAATTTTAAACAAGAAACATGCGATTATACGGCTGTTGGTCGAGCATTGATACATAAAAATCTAAAACGCACTAATATGGTAATAGTACGCTATATGGTAAATAACCCAGTCAAGGGTAGAAGTATTGAGTACAACGATAATCGTATATCGTTGTATGTTGGGCAGGCCGGGCTTTGTCATATAACAAAACAAGAATTACAAATAGGGCAAATGGAAGCGCACCATATTCAGCCAAAAAGCATGGGTGGAACAGATAAGTACGATAACCTAATCTTCATAACTCAGGATACTCATAAATTGATTCACGCAACCTCCGAGGAAAACATTCAGAAGTATTTAGGCATTATACAACCTAACACAGAGGAACTAAAGTCTATTAACCAATATAGGCAAAAAGCTGGAAACCATATAATTTAATGTTGATAATCATTGATGGAACGCCGGATGAGCTGGAAACTCTCATGTCCGGTGTGAAGCAGGGGAAAAGGTAGAGATAACATCAAAATCTTACCTATTGCTATAGCCGATTCTCTATGGCTGGAAGCCGGGAGCTGCACACACTTGGAACAGCGACCGAAAACAAACCACGGTTTGGGAATTTGACAAACCCAATCGGAACGCCGAACATCCAACCATGAAGCCGGTGGGAATAGCGGCCCAAGCAATACAGAACAGCAGTAAGTGCGGTGATATTGTACTCGACCCTTTCGGCGGCAGCGGCTCTACTTTAATTGCCTGTGAGCAAACAAACAGAAATTGCTATACCATTGAACTGGATGAAAAATACACAGATGTTATTGTGAAACGGTATATTGAACATAGCGGAAGTGATAAAGATGTGTTTTTGCTGCGCGATAATACCCGGTTTAACTACAGTCGGATAAAGTTATTAAACACATAAATGATGAATTTCCAAGTGGTTGTTACTATTTATAAGTATTTTGGATTTTGTTGCAAGGGATATTAACGTCACTTCGAGAGATAATAATCAGCGTAAGGGATCTGTAATGGTTGAGCCCAGATTAGTATCGGGTTTCGGAAACGGAGCTCGGTATTAGTCGGTCAAAGATTATTGTCGGGTCGAAAGGCTCGGTAATAGTCGGCGAGAAGATTGCTATAGGTCTTGAAAGGCTGTACGGTAGCCCAACTGTTGTCGTATGGTCCCAAGGGAAGTATGGCAGTCGAGCTAAGACTATCATGGGTTGTGAATTTAACGGGTCGTCTGCAGTCGGGAGATTGCAGGCGGTTCAGTAGCTATCTGTGGTAGTCGAGCAAAGGTCAGTATTGGTTGTGTAATGCTTGTGCGTAGGCGAAAGTTTGCGTATAGGTATGTAATGATCAGTATTGGCTGTAGCGTAAATCATTACGGGTTCCTTTTAAATTTATAAATGAAAACTAATTGTTCTAACAGTCGCCTGTCAAGGGTGGCTGTTTTAGTTTGGGAGTGATCCCGTGGATTGGTCGCAGGACCTTGAGGGGAAAAAATGCATATCAACTGGGGCTTTGTGTGAGATTCTAGGGGTTACTAAACAGTCCCTCAATTACTGGGAGCAACAGGGGTGTCCAAAGGTGGCGCATGGCTGGTGGTGTATTGCGGAAGTGCTGCGGTGGCGAGGCTTGGTTGGGCCGGGAGTTAGGACCGAGGGCGAAGCGTATGAACTAACCCACAAGGAACAAAAAACTAAAGCCGAAGCGGATCTTAAAAAAATCCAAGCCGCTACTGCGGCACTTAGACTGTCTGAAATTAAGGGTAAGTTTATTGCAGTAGAAGAAGTCAATGAAACCTTGACGGATTTTTTTGCTGTTTTGAAAAAATCTCTTCTCAGTTTAAGCCGTAAGATATCGCAGGAGGTTATGCCCTTTGTTGGTCCAGCGGTTGCCAGGTCGGTAGAACGGGTGGTGATAGAAATTGTTAATAACGCACTTAAACAGATTAGCACCGACGGTCAATACACGCCGCCGCGCAAAAGAAAAACTAAACATTGAATGGCCCCAGTGGCTTACGCATCGGCTGGAAATATTAAAACCACCAGAAATCATGACGGTCAGTGCTTGGGCCGATAAATGCCGGGTGTTAGACGGACGATCGTCAGCTGAGCCAGGGACATGGAATACCAATAAAACACCATACTTACGCGGCGTCATGGATGCCTTCTGCGATTTAGATATTGAAGACATTACCTTTGTCAAAGGTTCGCAAATTGGTGGAACCGAAGCAGAATACAACATGCTGGGATTTGCCATAGATCAAGATCCCGGCCCCGCCTTAATTGTTTACCCAACAGACAAGCTAGCCGAGTTTTCCTCAGAAAACCGGATTGAACCCATGATATATAAATCCCCAGTGTTGGCAGAAAAATATAATAAACGCGCTTCGGAAAAACTGGAACTGCAGCTTACAGATATGTATGTGGCGCTTGTAGGTGCTAACTCTCCGTCAAACTTAGCATCAAGGCCGGTGCGTTACGTATTTTTCGATGAGATTGACAAGTTTCCCAAATGGACCGGCGGGGAAGCCAACCCAATCGCGCTGGCGATTGAAAGAACAAAAACCTTTCACAACCGTAAGATTGTTAGAATATCCACACCCACACTAGCGTCGGGTAATATCTGGCAATCTTATCTTGCAGCTGATGTTAAATATAAATATCATGTGCCCTGTCCTCATTGCGGTTACAATCAAGAAATGAAATTTAAGCAGATCAAATGGCCGGAAGGGGCGGACGGACAAAGCGTGCGTGGGGCTGCATGGTATGAATGCAGCGATTGCGGTGCGGCCCTTTATGACAAAGATAAGCTGTCTATGATGCGCGCTGGCCTCTGGGTAACTAATGACCCTGTGCCTGATGGGCTAAGGTCTGTTGCCTTTCATCTATCGTCCATATATTCTCCGTGGCTGTCGTTTGGGGATATTGCATCACAGTTTCTAAAATCGAAAGAATATCCAGAGCTATTGATGAACTTCATTAACTCATGGCTGGCTGAACCTTGGGAACCAAGGTCCAGTAAAATGCAGTCGGACATTGTATTGTCCAAAGCATGGACCAATGAACGTGCCCGCGTGCCGGAAGAGGCCCAGCTACTGACTATGGGTGTTGACGTACAACTCAATCATTTTTGGTGGACAGTGCGGGCATGGGGGCCGGACTTAACCTCTTGGCTGGTAGATTACGGTCGGGCAGAAACCTGGACTGCCATTGAGGAGATTATCAACCGAAAATTTGTGACTAATCAGGGAGAAATAAAAGAGATTAATTTGGCTTGCATCGACTCCGGCTTTAATACCGATGAGGTATATCAATTTTGTGTTAGAAACCCAGGTCTTTGCCTGCCGACGAAGGGGAGTTCGCACGCCATGACCAGTCGCTATCGAGTAACGATCATTGATAAGGGAATTGGCTATGGACTTCGGTTATATATATTTGATACAGGTCAGATGAAAGACTTTATTGCTGGTCGCTTAACGTTTGAACCGGGAACACCGGGGGCTTGGCATGTTTTTGTCGGCTGTGAGCGTGCCTATGCTGATCAGATCTGTGCAGAACAGAAAGTGGAGGTTAAAAGCGGTACGCGAATAACCTATGAATGGAAAAAAATCAGCTCGCATGCAGAAAACCATTATTTAGATTGCGAAACAAACAATACCCTGGCGGCAGAAATATTAGGGGTAAGGTATTTACAAAAAGAGCCGGTTATAAATTTACAACCGGAATCACAAGTGCAAGCAGGGAATACGTGGCTTGGAAATACGAGTAATTGGATAAAACGATAAATTCTTAATTAAAATGATGAAAGTCATATTAATTGAATTATAGTTTACGTTCCATAAATTTTGCTTGAGACGTTTGGTCGTAAATTTTAAACATTGAATCGCTATAAAAATCAGGAGTGTCCGTAAATAGTATAATTCTCTTTAATGTTTTAAGTTCAGGATGATTAACAATAGTTTGAATCAACCATTTACCAATACCTTGACCTCGATAGTTGCTAAGAATAAATACATCAGCAATATATCCAATGGTAGTTAGATCACTTACTACCCGAGCAAACCCAATTTGCTTTTGTACGTCATTATTTTTATGATATACACCAAAGCAAAAAGCGGAATTGTTCATAGCTTTGGTCATAAAGTCTTTGCTTCTGCCTAACCCCCAATAAGACTCAGTAGAAATAAACTCATGAATTAGATCAAAATTAAAAAAAGACCTATCTGTTGAAATCATAAAATCGTCCATTATCCACATGACATATCACCTCTAATTTTCATTACTACCAGATAGTTTCAATGGTTATACAATATATCCTGCGTAATAGTTTAGTTAGAGGCTTGAGTGCATTGCTACCAAAGATGTGTCCTGGAAATGGAAAAAGCAAAGCAGTGAAAGAAGCGATGAAAAGTAATGAGTGCAAAAGAATTATTAACGCAGATTGAAACCGCAATCGCGAACCTTTTATCTGGTGCCGAAGAAATCTCGATTAGTTCCCGAAGATACCGGAAAACAGATCTAGATAAACTCAGAATCATGCGTAAGAATCTTCAGGAAGAGGTTTTTTATGAACAAGTATCAGCAGGCGCTACAACACGTGCTTATGCCGCCTGGCCAACACGTCGAGGAGGTATTCCGCCGTGGACTTCGGTAAATCCTTCGAACGAATTGTAGGCTGGATTTCGCCGAAAGCTGCTTTTGAACGGCAGGCCTACCGTGAGGCGCTTGAACTTAAAGCGCGTCAACGAGAACAGCACCGTAATTACGACGCCGGGATGCTCAATCGGTTTAATAATCGCTGGAATGCCGCATGGGGCAGCGGAGAACTGGTGGATAAACCTTATCGTCAGCGCCTGTTACTAATTGCCCGTGACCTAGAACGCAACAATGATATTGCTAAGTCCATTATTAATCCCTTTGAACGCAATGTTGTCGGCCTCGGAATTAACGTTCAAGCGAAAACAGAGGATGATGCCCTGAATCAAGAATTCGAAGCAGTATGGTCAGAATGGTGCGAACAGGCAAACTCCGAGGTTACAGGCCAGTTGACCTTTATGGAAATACTGCGCATGATGCTTAGACGTACCATCGTTGATGGGGATATCGCCGTAATCGAGATCTATGATTCCAAAGCTTCGTTTATTCCATATCGTCTGCAACTCATCGAAGCCGATATGTTTGACACAACGTTGTTTGAGAACAGTGAAAATGGCAATCGGATATATAGCGGTGTTGAAGTCGATGGCTTTTTGCGCCCAGTAGCGTATTGGTTCCAGCAATCAACGCTCGACTATTATCTCTACAACATAAAATCCATACGGATTCCCGCTGAGCAGGTGATCCATCTCTTTACCAAACTGCGTGTTACTCAGGTGCGCGGGATATCTCTTTTAGCATCAAGCATTGAAGCTATCCAGGATATTGGCGATTACCTTGAAGCTGAGCGAGTTAAGGCCCGGATATCCGCCTGTTTTGCGATGTTCATCGAAACCACGCCGCAGGGAATCATGGGGAGAACCGGGCAAATGCAATTGGATTATCGAAAACAGCGGCGAGATTACTTAGAGCCGGGGATGATGGAATATCTCCTCCCTGGTGAATCTATGAATGTGGCCAGTCCCTCAGGGATTAACACCAACACCCGCGATTTTGTCCAGACCAATTACCGTATTGCCTCCGCCGGACAGGGCTTAAGCTATGAAGCCACAAGCCGCGATGTGTCACAGGTGAGTTATTCCTCTGCCCGGCATAGCGCACTGGAAGACAGACGAGCTTACCAGCCGGTGCAACAGTGGCTGATTGATCATTTCTGCCGGCGGGTATATAAAAGGGTTATCACTTCGGCGGTGTTGTGCGGTCGCCTAAAAATCCCAGACTTCTTTACTCGGCAGAGCTACTACTTAAAGCACAAATGGTTGCCGCCGGGCTGGGATTGGGTGGACCCATTGAAAGATGTAACAGCAAGCAAGCTGGAATATGCTATGGGACTTACCACCTTAGAACAGCTTTGCGCGGAGCAAGGCAAAGATTACAAGGATATTATTGCCCAGCAAGCTAAGGAACGCCTACTTCTAAAGGCAAATGGCATCAATATTGACGCAGCCACTGGAGTGGTGAGTGTCCAAGAAAAGGAGGAAGACAGTGAAGATGGAGAAGAAAATTCGGCAGCGAAGGATGAACCAAACGTTTTACCGTGATGTGTCTATCGATCCCACAAGTATCGATACGGAAAACAGGATTGTGCCTGTATCCTTTTCTAGTGACCAGCCTATAGAACGTTACGACTGGTGGGATGGCTATTATAATGAAATACTAGGCCACGCTAAGGGCAATGTCGATTTAACTCGTTTGAGTGATATCGGCGTTGCCTTATTTAATCACGATCCTGGTCAGCCTATTGGTAAGGTGCTTAGTCCTGTGATTGACAGTAAGAACAGGAAAGGTACAGCCCTAATTCAATTCGACAGCGACGAAGCCAGCGATGTGATTTACCAAAAGGTGTTAAGCGGCACTTTAAAGGGCATCTCTGTTGGATATCGGGTAATGAATTGGGAGTCTGTTGATATAGACGCAACCTCAACAGATGGGCTTTATCAAGGACCATGCGAAATCGCGCGAAACTGGGAGCCGTTTGAAATAAGTGTCGTCAGTATACCGGCAGATTCGACTGTTGGCGTGGGAAGAAGTATGGAGGAGGTTGAGCAAAAACTAAGCACAGTAATCGAAAAAATAGTAGAACGAAAACTGGCTATCTATGAGGCTCCGCCGGAAATCGAATCGGCTGGGGCTTTTTTATTGTCCCAAACAGGCGAAGTTCGGCAAACAAACCAAGAAGGAGGACGAGAAGTGGCAGATAAAGCTAACCAAACCGAGGTGACTAATATTGATGAGCGGGCCATCAGGGAGGAAGCAGCGCGCAATGAACGGGTTAGAGTAACCGAAATTCGCGCAATGTTTCGGTCATTCGCCGATCAAACAGGTTTAAATGAAGATGGATTTATAGATAACGGGGTAAGTGTGGAAGAAGCCCGTAAAGCCATCATGGAGGATCTCACTAAACGAAAAGCAGCCCCTGTTTCTCAAACGCCCGAAATCCAGTTTGTTGCCGATGAAGAAGATAAATTCCGGGCGGCGGCCGTGGATGCTTTGGCATGGCGATCGGGATTGAAACTACCCAAACCGGCACCTGGTTTTGAGGCGCTTCGGTGTGTGAACATGGTGGATTTAGGTCGCCTTGTTTATGAAAGAAGCACCGGAAAGAGGTTTGAATCCTTTGACCGCGATCTTTTGGTTCGCGAAATGGTTCAGTCGTCAGTGTTTTCCTACATCCTGCAAAATGTTGCCGATAAAGCTATGCAGAATGCGTATCAGTTTGCACCAGTTACGTATCCAACCTGGACAAAACACGGGGTATTAAACGACTATAAACCGGCACTTCGGGCGCAGTTGTCAGAAGTGCCGTTATTAGAAAATGTCGGGAAAGGGGCGGAATATAAGCTTATTACTTTGACCGATGCCGGTGAATGGATTCAACTCTCGAAACGCGGTAATTTGTTTAGCATTACCCGTGAGGATATCTTAAATGACGATATGCATGCTTTAGTGGATTTCCCGGCTCGCTGGGCAGCTGCCGCTAGAATGACGATAAATCAGGATGTGTATACCGTAATAAACTCTAACCCGACAATGGGCTATGACAGCACAGCTTTATTTGCCACTGCACACAATAATATCGCGACAGCGAATAAAACAGTGCCATCCAAGGCATCATTGCAGGCGGCTATCCAGGCTATGATGCTGCAAACGGGGTTAAAAACCAGTATTCCACTCAATATCCGGCCTAAATTCTTGTTAAGTCCGGTTGCGTTGATGTTTGGTGCGAAACAGTTACTCCAATCTACTGCTGATCCAACCGCGCCTAATGCTGGGGCTGTCAACGTTCTTCAGGACATTGTGCAGCTAGTTACCGATCCGTTACTAGATGCTTCCAGCAGCACCGCTTGGTATTTAGCAGCTGACCCGTCAATCACCGATACTATTGAGGTTGCATTCTTAAATGGACAGGATTCGCCGTACATTGAACAGCAAAATGGTTTCCAGGTAGATGGTTTTACCTATAAAATTCGTATTGAATATGGTGTAAAGGCACTTGATTGGCGTGGTTTGTTTAAAAATCCTGGCGCATAATGTAGTGCCGTGAAAAGCAGAAGAAAAGAGAGGTAATAAATAAATGGCTATCCAATGCACGTATTATCAAGAGGGGAATATCATTGATTACGAAAATACGGGATCTTCAGCGTTAAGTGCCGGAGATCCCGTTCCGATGACAGATGCTTTCGGTGTTGCTGTATATGGAATCGATGCTGGGGCTACTGGTCCTGTGGTAATCAATGGAGTTTTTATTGTGACTGCCGATTCGACTGTGTCATATGCTGCCGGGGATAAACTTTACTGGGATAGCACTAATAAGCTTTTCACAACCAGTGCAACCAGTACAACTTATGCTGGCTATGCAGCAAAAGCGAAGGATACAGGAACTACTGTTGGTTATCTGAAGTTGAATTACTAAAAAATGGAGGTATGTATGGCAGAGTATATATACGGAGTGCTGGCGAATAAGCCGCCTATTCAACAAATAACTACTTCTACAATTACTGAAGCAGAGAAGGATACATTAAACTTCTCTAGCGCGATGACTCGGCTAGTTGTTAAAAATACCGGTACCGCAGCGTTAACTTTTAGTGTAAACGGCAAAGCAAGTTTGACCGACAACTTGCAAGTGGGCGACACTTTCGACGATTCATTTTTGGAATTCAACAGCCTAGTGCTGAGTGGAACGACAGGATCAAGTTATACGGTGATGGTGGGGTGATAGCATGACGCTAAAGTCTCAAATTCTGGCCGATACGGATATTTTCTTAAATACGGATGAGTTTGCCGAGATGTGCAGCATTGAACTAGAGGGTGTGACTTACAATATTCCCGTTGTTATTAGTTCGGATGAAAACCTTGCCTTTAGTAAAGGGTGGGATGGTGTTTACCAGAGCAATGTAACAGTGGCTTTTCGAACGTCTGATGTAAAACGAAAACCGGTCAAAAATCAGGTTCTTGTTTTGAACGGTAAAAGCTATGTGGTGGTAAACTGCAGCGATGAAATGGGGATGCTTGTTGTTAAATTAGAGGTGCCGGACACATGATTGAGTTAAGTGCCGAGGGCATCTATTATAAGTCCAGTCGTATTACTGGTATTTTTAAAATAAAAAGCAGCCAGTTAAGGCCGCTTACGTAAAGGCGTATGATTGTAAATGCCAAGGTGCTGTTTAAGACCTGATTGCAAGACTTGAGAAAAGTTAACATTTTCTCTTTCGGCGACATCATTTAACCACTTAGGAATGGTAAGTGTTTTCTTAACAGCTTTGTTTTCTTGTTCGTCCCGTACCGGGATCATGAATACCTCAATGAAAACAATTCTTTCATTGGTTTCCAACTGGATATTGGTAAGTTCCGAAGGAAAGGGAATTTCGTCGTTGTCTTTTTCCATTCCATAAATGTGTAATTCAAGTGCTTCCTTTGCCATTGATAAAGCTTCTTCAGTAGTATCGCCACAAGTTAAGCAACCGGGTAAATCGGGAAATTCAACGGATATACCATCTTCAGCATAGTGGAAAATGGCAGGATATACATAGCGGTCTTTACTCATCAATCTTTACTCCTTTCGGTGAGGCCGGTATTTCAAGCTCCGCCTGTTTGAATATACTTTTTAGGGTTCGTTCCGGAAAGTCTTTCCTCGGATGGGGAACTGAGACTTTACCAGGTTTATTGGGATGTTTCAGTTGATGATGGGAACCGCGAACCTCCGATATATACCAACCATCATTATGTAGTATTTGCAGTACTTCTTTTGATGAATAGCTTTTCATCAGTTCCCCTCCTTTCAATACAATTAAAACACGTATGATTAATACGTGTCAATGCGTTTTTGCGTAATAATTATATGTTGTGAGTAGAAACATAAAGGACCTATAACGTAGCTGTCGCAGTGAAAGGAGTCTTAAAGATAGGAAACTACCAGGAAGAACTAGGGGATGCTTGTTGTTAAATTGGAGGTGCCGGACACATGATTGAGTTAAGTGCCGAGGGAATTGCCAAAGCTCATGTACTTCTCAGCCATATTGGTAATGGTGCACCAAAGGCAATTTCTTCCGCCTTAAACCGAACGATTGATGGCGTTAAAACCGATGTGACTAGGAAGGTAACTGAGACTTACGACATTAAAGCCAAAGATGTCCGGGCAACTCTTCGCGTACAAAAGGCTAATACCGATACATTACAGGCAAGCGTTAGTGCGAATGGCAGCCCTATCCCGTTAATAAAGTTCAGAGTAACTCCGAACAAACCTGGTCAGAAAAAAATAGGAACACTGCTTAGGGCTTCGGTTAAACGTTCGGGAGGTAAGCCAATTTCCGGCGCATTTGTAGCCAAATTCAAAAGTGGTCATATTGGTATTATGCAAAGAGATGGGAAGAATCGCCTGCCGGTTAAGGAACTGTATGGACCGGCTGTACCGCAGATGATGAGTGAAAATAAAGTCCGAGAGTATGTGGTGGATGGAGCCGGTGAGCGGTTTGAAAAACGACTGGACCACGAAATAGAGTGGCTTTTAAATAAGGGGTGATGTACTTGATTGACCCAGTCCTATTAGACAGTTTGTGTGATTTCTTGAATCAAAAATTTACCGATTATACCGTCGGGGATGAGAACAAAACCCTGTGGCCGTTTACGGTAGTACGGGGTTTTTTGCCGCCTAAGCGAAGTGATGAATTAGAAGACTATGAAAAGTTTTGCATTTTGGTACGCTACAATGATGGTGATGCGGATTGGAGTATAGCAGAGAATCAATCAAAAGCGGTAAATCGCATGACGATAGCCGTTCGCACTGCAGCGTTTGATCCGCAAATCGGTCCGAGAAATACGATAAACACCATGGCGATGATTCAACGACTTATTTATGAGTCGCCCATTTTGGCTCGCAAATATAGAGCAACCTTCCCGCTGAAATGGAAAGCACCTGCTGGCGATACCTTGCCAATCTGGCAGGGCGAAATGACGATTCCCTGGATTGTGCCTATGGCCCAGGAAATCTGGGAGTTTGGAGGTGGACACCATGTCTGACGAAAATACAGGAGAAGTGACGGCTGCGACAACTGAAGTGCAGCAAGTAATCTATTGTGGGCCATCCTTACCAGCTAAATATGGTTTACGGCAGTATGCGGTTTATCTGAACGGATTACCTGATCATGTAACAGCGCTCATTGAAAAATGCGCGGCGATCAAGGTCTTAATTGTGGATGTTGAAAAGTTATCTGCAATTCGTCAAGCATTAGCAAAATCGGGGAGCATGGAAGCTGTTATGTATAAAACCATTCAAAAAGCGTTCTAGAAAGGAGGGCGAGTTTGTGAGTTTTAAGCATGGAATATATATTTCCGAAGTTGACACCTCAATTGTTGCTCCTGTCGAGAGTGATTCCGCAGTTGTCGTAGCCATTGGAACAGCACCGATTAATCTTGGTGATGATCCGACAGCAGTAACCAATGTGCCAATTCTTTGTGAGACTTACGCGGAAGCTGTGGCAGCCTTGGGGTATAGCACTGATTGGGATAGCTACACGCTTTGCGAGTTTATGTATTCGCATTTCGAGCTTTATGCAGTACAGCCGATCGTATTTATTAACGTTTTAGACCCAACTAGCCACATCAAAACGGTTAGTGAATCCAGCGTAACATTGTCTTCTGGATCTGCTACGCTGTCGGATCTAGGTATTATGCTTGATACGGTTGTGGTTAAACTTACAGCTGCCGGGCAGGCGCTAACATCAGGCACTGATTATACCACCGCTTTCGATGATGATGGATATCTAGTTATTGCCTATATATCAGGCGGAGCTATTACATCTGAGTCGGCAACTATTCTTGTCAGCTATACAAAACTAGACTCATTGCAGGTGACGTCATCAGATATTATCGGCGGGGTTGATACGTCAACCGGTGCTTATACCGGTATGGAGTTAATTAATCAGGTGTTTCCGAAGCTCCGCCTTGTTCCTACCTTAATTTGCGCGCCGTACTGGTCGACTAAACCGGGCGTCGCCGCTGTTATGGAAGCGAAAGCGGCATCGATCAACGGGATATTTAAGGCGATGGCCTTGGTAGACATTCCAACGGATACAGTAACTAAATACAGTGATGCTCCTGCATGGAAGGAGGATAATAATTACACTTATGCAAGACAAGTGGTCTGTTGGCCTAAGGTTAAACTGGATGACTATGTGTTTCATATGTCAACGCAGTTGGCGGGACTAATTGCTTTATTAGACAGCGATAACGACGATATTCCTTACGAAAGCCCATCAAATAAAAGTCTTCAAATGGACAGTATGGTACTGGACGACGGTACTGAGGTTACCCTTGGCATGGAAGAAGCTAATTATCTTAATGGCCAGGGAATTACAACGGCGCTTAATTTTATCGGCGGCTGGAAACTTTGGGGTAACCGCACTGGTGTATATCCATCCAGCACCGATCCCAAGGACGCGTTTATCAGTATTCGCCGGATGTTCGATTGGCAGGGAAATGAGTTCATCCAGACCTACTGGTCAAAGGTAGACAAGCCGGTTAACCGGGTGTTAATTGAAGCGTTGCTCGATGCTGAGAATATTCGGCTCAACGGTCTTGCATCGCGCGGATATATTTTGGGCGGTCGCATGGAATTTACAACGGCTGACAACTCCACCACAGATTTGGAAAGCGGAATTATTAATTTTCACACGTACATTACGCCGCCAACTCCAGCTGAAGAAATTGTTAACACGCTGGAATACGATACCGACTACTTGTCAACATTGTTTGGTAGTAGTTCGTAAAGGAGGGAGATAAGTGAGCGTTTTACCAGAAAATATGGTCAGTTATATGGTCTATCTTGATGGCGATACGTTGCTCGGTACAGCCGGAGTTGATCTTCCTTCGCTAGACGCTTTGACCGAAAAGGTCAAAGGGGCAGGGATTGCTGGTGAAGTTGATGCACCGGTACTTGGCCATTATGCTGAAATGGGGCTCACTATTAGTTGGCGGACCATTACGGGAAATCTTGCAGTACTAGCTGCTCCTGAAGCCCATGCCCTTACCTTTCGCGGCAGTCAGCAGACCTATGATTCATCGGAAGGCACTTTTAGTACTGTGCCGGTCAAAATTATTGTTAAGGCTACACCGAAAAAAACTTCACTCGGTAAATTTGTTATCGCCGGGCAGACCGATTCTAAAAATGAGTTTGAAGTCAGTTACATTAAGATTTATGTCGATGGGGACGAGATCATTGAAATCGATAAATATAATATGATTTGCACGATTAACGGCACAGATTATCTGGAGAGCGTGCGCAGCGATCTCGGTATGAGCTAGGAGGATAAAGTCTGATGGAAAAGTTGATATTGAAAAAGCCATTAGAGTATGAAGGCAAGAAATATGAAGAACTGCAGTACGATTTAGACAAGCTTACCGGTGATGATCTACTTACTGTTGAAGCGGAAGTAACCATATCTGGCACGTTGGCCCCAGTTATGGATTTATCCAAGGCGTATCAAGCAGCGGTTTTTGCCCGCTCAGCTAAGATTGATTATGCAATGATGCGGAAATTATCGGCTAAAGATTTTACCAATGCCACGTCAGCCGTGATGGCTTTTTTCGGCGAATAGGACTGGAAAAGAAACCGGGACAGGCATTAGTTGGTGTCTGCCTTGCTCTGTCACGGTCCGAGAATGCATCTTTGGAGTATTGGATGATGATGCCGATAGGGAAACTTGTGATTTGGTTTGACTTTATTTCGAAAAATCCTCGAAAGTAGGGGCTTGTAATAGCCCTTAGTGTTTTATCTTAGCATCCTCCAAAATGCCGAAACGGCTGGCCTATTTTATCAATAGGTCAGCCGTTTCATGCCGCTGACAAAATCAGCTGAATTTAAACTCTCAATTAGAGCTAATGACTGATCTTAACTTTTCTACCTTCTCTTGAATTACCTGGGCTCCAAATTTAGAAAGCACAGCATAGAGACGCTGCCCTTTCTCAGCTAGTTCCTCGTAAACGACTAGTATCGCGTTAAGATAGGAAAGTACTTCTTCTTCCTGCACAAATTTAGCAATAACCACCCCGTCATTGGTATAGCGGCCGCCCTTTCCGCCCACATATATGTGATAACCTAATCTGCCAGTTTTTAATGCTTGTTTGGGACATACTTGCATGCAGACGCCACAGGAAAGGCATTTATCATAATCAATGACTAAGGCTTTATTCTCAATCGTCATAGCTTTAGCAGGACAACGCCGTACACATCCACCACATTTAACACATTGCTCATGGCTAATGATCGGTTCGCTCGCGCCTCTAAAGCCAACATCATGAGTTTGCGGTTTGGTACAGGCATTAGCACAACCGCAAACGGCAAACTTCGTTTTGGCAGGTAAATCTCTGCCGACATACTGCATATCTAACTTCTCAGCCAAAATTTGCGTGTTCAGTAGACCGTAAGGGCAAGTGTTATTGCCTGGGCAAGCCATGACTGGCCGCACACGCGGGCCACAGACGGCTGCTAGTAAACCGGCCTCTAAAATCGCTTGATGCGCCTTTTCAAATAATTCTTCCTTTACATTGGGAATTTCTATTCCCTGACGCACGGTTATGTGCACTTCGCCAGAGCCAAATCGTTCGGCTAAATCTGCAATTTTACACAAAGAAGATGCTGGAAGATTGCCTGCCCGGTTCCTGATACGCATAATCAAGAACCCTTTTTGCCGTTGAGGAATAAACCCATATTTTTTATAATCCGGTTTTGTTGTCATTACTGCATCCTACTCTCTAAATATCTATCATTAACTGAGTTATTAGTAGTTAAATCGTTACCCGTTCGCAGCAATATTTTACCACTGCGGTCACCTCATTTCCAGTAATTTAATCCGAGTGGCATAATATAGCAGCTACTGCAACCACGTTTTATTAGGCTGTAACGGGCTCCAGAAAAACCACCGGAAGGAGGGATGAATTTGGCAAAAGTATATCAAATTGCCTTCCAATTAGCCGGGAAACTAGGCGCGAATTTTCATTCTACCTTCATGTCTGCGTCCAAACAAATTAATGGATTGGATCAACAAATCAAGAAATTAAAGCAAGACATGAAGGGGTCAGGGGCAAATAAAGGCCAATTACAGGGTGAAATAGACGGTTTATTGGCGCAAAAGGCAAAATTTACAGCTGCTCAGAACGCCGCCGACAAGTTTAAAAAGTCGTCGTCAGAGGCATTTAAAGCGGCTTCGATAACTGCTGGGGTTGCGACAGCTGCTGTTACCGGATATTATGCCAGTGCCATGAAGCTGGCCAATGGCGTTATGGAACATGCTAAGCATGCTCAAACTGCGGCTAAAATTACAGGAGTTAGTGCTGAGTGGTATGAAAAAATGAGTTATGTCGCTAAAGCGGCCGGAATTAATATTGAGAATTTCGATAAATCCCTCGCGAAAATGACGATCAATCTCGGCGAAGCGAAACAAGGCAACAAAGAAATGATTACTACCTTTGCTAAATTAGGCATCTCGGTAAAAGAACTGCAGGGAATGAAGCCTGAACAGGCGTTTTTACGAGTTGCTCAGGGATTAAACGGAATCACGGACGCTGCGGTGCGAACAGATTTAGCCCGTAAAGTTTTTGGCAAGGTCGGAACTAGCATGATCCCGCTGACTAAAATGAGCATTGAGCAAATTCGGGCACTTGAAAAAGAAGCAAAACATATGGGGATTGTGCTGAATGATTCGGCCCTGGAACAGGCGAAAACATATCGATTAGCCAAGAATAGATTCGATGCTGTTTGGTCAGGAACAAAGCTCGGGATTGGTCAGGCACTTATGCCAGGACTCGCGGCTGGTACGGAAAGCATTTCGAAGTTGGCTGTAAAATATCAGCCGGCCATTAGAAATTTTGCCAAAGATTTCGGTCAAGGGATTAAAGCCGCGACACCGGAGATTTTAAAGGCGGTTAAAGCAGTTGCTGGTCTTGCGAGTATGGGCTATCGTGGAGCAAAAGCATTTTCAAATTTAATTGGCGGGTTTCACAACTTGGTCTATGTTTCGGCGGCTTGGATTGTCTTGAAAATGGCTGTAGCACTTTTCAATACAGGAAAGGCTATGCTATCGGTCGGAAGAGATACATACAAATTAATTGGCTATATTCGGAATCTCCACATTGTGACTGCGCTTATGAATACAAGAATGAGAATATTGACTTTTACTACCAAAGCGTGGGCTGCGGCGCAGCGGGTATTAAACTTTGTTATGAATGCCAATCCCATAATGCGGGTTGTTACAGCGGCAATAGCCCTTGGTACTGCAGCTGTTTGGGTCTATAAGAACTGGGATAAAGTAAAGAACTTACTTAGCTGGATTGCTGATAAGTGGAACACAATGAAAGACGCCCTTAGTGCTGGAGGTACCAGGACGTATAACATGGGTGCTTACTATATGCCTGGATTTCCTGGCCATGCGGCCGGCGGTATTTTTAATCGGGAGCATATTGCCCGATTTGCCGAGGGAAATATGCCGGAGGCGGCTATAGCCTTGGATGGATCAGCCAGATCTAAAGCAATATGGCAGCAGGCTGGTCAAATGATGGGAATGGTCGGTGTGCGGAGTGGTTCAGGGATTATTTATAACGATAATCGGGTTTTTAATATTAGTGGAAATCAAAGAGAAGTGGCGGCAGGTATTGACCAATCCAATAAGGAGTTAATGCGTCGCCTTGAATCATTACAAAGTAATGAGGAGCGGCTAAGCTATGGCTAATACCTATAAAACAAAACAAGGTGATATGTGGGATTTAATCGCATACAACGAGCTTGGTAATGAACTATATATGGATGAACTTATTGCAGCCAATATTTCCTACCGAGAAGTTGTTGTATTTTCGGCAGGCGTTACACTGACTCTTCCAACGATATCGACGCCAGTTGGTAGTAGTCTTCCGCCGTGGAAGCAGTCATGACGAGTGCACGGCAGGCGACAGTTAAGATTGTTTACAACGCTAAGGATATTACGAAGAATATTGCGCCGTTTCTCCTGGACTTTGAGTATACCGACAATGAATCCCATAAGGCCGATGATATTCAGCTTACATTGGAAGATAAAAACCAGCTGTGGATGTCAGACTGGTTACCGACGAAAGGCGATACCATTACTGCTTCAATTATTGTAGAGAATTGGTTTAAGCCCGGCGATGGATTGTCGCTTCCATGCGGCACATTCAGTGTAGATGAGGTTGAATTCTCCGGACCGCCTCACATTATTCGGATTAAAGGAGTATCGGTGCCGACTTCCACGGATATTCGCGGTCAGGCCAAAACAAAGGCCTGGGAGAAAATATCCCTGAAAAGCATTGCCGAAGACCTCGCTAGTGCGGCAAGTTTAACGCTGATGTATGAATCGGATACCAATCCCCAGTATTTACGAATTGATCAAGTGGAATCATCGGATTTGGCTTTTCTGCAAACTATGTGCGAGAAAGCTTGCGTCGCCTTAAAGGTGACGGATAATAAAATTGTTATTTTTGACGAACGGACTTACGAAGAAAAAGACGCAGTGTGGACGATTAATCGTAAGGGCGGTGACGTGATTTCGTTTTCTTTGAAATCTAAAACATCCGGCACGGCCAAGGCGGGTAAAGTCACGTATTCCGATCCGTTGACCGGAAAAACAGTAACAGGCACGTATTCCGATGACAGCCAGGAATCTGGGGTGACAATCAATGTCAATGATTGTCCAGATGGTGATTATGACGATGAACTGGCTAGCACGGAAATCGATGAGCCTGAGGAGTGATGCGAGTGGCTGATGAGGAAGAGTTGGTTGATGAAACAACTGACACGGAATTAGCAGAAAATGAAGATAATGCGGAGGATACTTCTGATGACAGTTCAGGTGATAGCTCCGATAGTTTAACTGGGATTACACCAACTAAAATGGCGAAAAACGCTCTCCGTAAGGCCAATAAACAAGAAGACACCGGCAGCATAACGCTTGTCGGTGATCCGCGCCTGGTGGGAGGAGTGACGGTGACACTTAAGAAATTTGGTTCCTTTGATAATAAATACATCATATCTAAGGCGGTTCATCGTATTTCTGGCGGATATACAACAGATATCGAAATAAGGAAGTGCCTCGATGGATATTAAAAGTGTGTTTGGAGCAAGGAAAGGCTCCGGCAAGGACGAAACCTTTCAAAATATGATCCGCTATGGCAAAGTGTCGTCAGTCAATCCTAAGTTGCACACCGTAAGAGTAGCGTTTGCCGATAAAAGCGGCGTTGTTTCGCATAGTCTGCCGGTACTTGTCTCTGGAACGCTGAAAAATAAGCATTATCATCTGCCGGACGTCGATGAGGACGTCCTTTGTTTGTTCCTCCCAAATGGTATTCAACGCGGCTTTGTAATAGGGTCTTTTTATAACGTCAACAACTCTCCACCAGTGTCTTCGGCGGATAAAGAACATGTTACTTTTAGCGATGGTACAAGTGTAGAGTATGACCGGTCCAGCAGCACAATGACGATTGATTGCGTTGGAACAATAAATATTACAGCAGCCAGCGGTGTTGCTATAGCAGGAAATGTTACAGTTACCGGAAGTATAACTGCCAGTGGCGACGTGACTGCAGGCGGCATATCACTGAAATCTCATGTTCATAGTGGGGTAGAAGCTGGCGGCAGTATCACCGGCGGGCCACAGTAGGGTGGTGAAAACTTGGCGATTGGCAGTTTAGGGGATATTGTATTCGAGGTCTCAAGTGATAAGGTGTTTACGTTTGACGATCTCAAACGGGATGTAAAAATGCGCTACGCTAAGCATGAGGTAATTGGAAATAAACCGATTTTAGAACTCGTCGGGCCGGACCTTAGTGAAATTAAGTTTAAAATGCTATTATCAGCATCGCTTGGTATTAATCCGCTTAAAGAAATGGACGCCATATATACTGCTTTCCAGAGTGGGAATGCCATGGTGTTGATGTTGGGCAACTATGTAGTTGGTAATTATAAATGGGTAATCGGCGACTTTAGTGAGAGTTATTCTGAGATCGACAACAAAGGAATTGTATGGAAACTAGAAGTAGATATTACGCTGCAGGAATATGTGGAGCAGTTAGGAGATTCTACGTCGTAGGAGGTGGTGAGCTTGGACGAATACTTAGTAACAGCATCGACAGGGACGATAAATTTTGGGGCAACTGGCAATGAGGAAATACTGCAAAACGTGCGGTATATCATCAACACACCCAAGTATTCAGTGCCTTTGGACCGGGCTTTTGGTGTAGACTTAGCGTTGTTAGATAAACCGATGCCGGTGGCTAAGGCCAAAATGGCGGCTGAAATTGTCAACGCTCTAAGCCAGTATGAAACAAGAATTGGCGTAACCAGTGTAACCTTTAGCGGGGATGCCGAAACCGGGAAGCTAGTCCCAAAAGTGAAGGTGTACATTAAATGAGTATTTCCTTATCCTCGCTTCCGTCAGTAACTTTTTGTGAAACTGACTCCACCACAATTGAGAGTTCGATTATTACGACATATGAAGCCATATCAGGAAAAACATTAGCCTCCGGTGATCCGGTTAGGCTATTTTTGTTGGCAATTGCCAGTATTATAGTTCAGCAGAGGACCTTAATTAATAACGCCGGAAAGATGAACTTACTCGCTTATGCGACCGGTTCCTATCTTGATCAGATTGGTGCGCTGTTAAATGTAGAGCGAACTGCGGCAACCTATGCGACAACAACCCTCAAGTTTACAATTTCAGTGGCCCAGACAAGTGTGCTAACAATTGCCTCAGGTACTAGGGTGAGTGTTGGAACTCTTATATTTGCCACAACGGAAGATGCTGAAATCGCGATTGGTGACACGACTGCAATGGTAATCGCTCAGTGTACAACTGCTGGAACAAACGGTAACGGTTATTTGGCCGGGCAGATTACGCAGATTGTCGATACATTTACCTATTTTAAAGCTGTGACAAATACCATAACCTCTAGCGGCGGGGCGGATGAAGAAAGCGACGATGATTTTAGGACAAGAATTCAGGAAGCGCCGGAAAGCTTTTCCGTGGCTGGTCCAACAGGAGCTTATGAATACTGGGCAAAAACGGCGGCGTCGTCAATTTCCGATGTGGCAGTTGTCAGTCCAAGCGCCGGAACTGTAGATATTAGGGTGCTTATGTCCGGTGGAATATTGCCGACACAAACAATATTGGATAGTGTCCTGGAAATCTGCAGTGCGGATGATGTAAGGCCGCTTACCGATAACGTAACCGTAACCGCACCAGATACCGTAAGTTATGACATCAATTTAACCTATTACATTGACACTGATAGTTCTTTACTTGCGAGCAGTATTCAATCAGCAGTGGCTACGGCCATAACTACTTACACCACCTGGCAATCCGAGGTTTTGGGGCGTGATATTAACCCATCGGAATTGATTTTCCTCATAATGGCTGCCGGTGCTAAAAGGGTTGTAGTTACAAGTCCGGTTTATACAGCAGTAGCAGCAACCAGTGTAGCTCAGCTTGGAACTTCGACGATTACCTACGGAGGGGTTGAATAGTGCAAAGTACTCGTAACTTTGATCTTCTGAGCCTTGTTTCTCCGTCAATCCGGTATGACTCGCAGGTAATTGCTGCTTGCAGTGCATTAGAAAGTGAACTGCAAGCTGTTTCGTGTGCCGTTGACAATCTTCTTATTGTTTCCAACGTATCTTCCCAGCCGGAAGCGGTAATTGATCACTTGGCCTGGCAATGGCATGTGGATTTTTATGATGACACGCTGGATTTAGCAACGAAAAGGTCTTTAGTACAAAACGCGATTAACTGGCACCGCAAAAAAGGTACTGTTGCGGTAGTTCAGGAGTATGTATCGACTGTATTATCCAATGGAATCGTCAGCGAATGGTTCGATTATGGCGGCGAGCCGTACTATTTCAAGGTGTCAACAGATGAGGTAATTTCAAGTTTATCCATTTACGAAAAGTTAGTTGATATTATTAACGCTGTTAAAAATGCCAGGTCCTGGCTGGAAGGCGTGATAATATGCCGAACCTGGAACTGTAACCTGTATTTCAGTAGTGCATTGGTTTCAGGGAAAATGCTTACTTTGAGCCCGGTGCAGTTTACTATTGGTCAGGTTAGTTGTGCCGAGTATTTTGGCGGCGCGCTCCATAGCGGTAAAGTTATAGCAATTTAGCAGGGAGGGATGAGAAATATATGGCTTTCAACGGCATGACCATAACCGCACAAGGAGCCAATTTGCAAACCAAAATACAGGCTGGAGCAACGTTGACTTTTACTAGAATTAAAATCGGCGATGGAGTTTTAGCGGCAGTAAGTTCTCTGGAAGCGCTTACCGATTTGATTGACCCGCTCTTGGTTGTACAGATTGAATCAGTCGCATCCTTAGGCGACGGAACGTATCGCGTCCGAGGAACATTGACCAATTCAAGCGTAGCAACTGGCTTCTTTGTGCGTGAAATCGGAGTATATGCGACTGATCCAGATGACGGGGAAATCTTATACTCGATCGCTAATGCCGGCAGTGAGTGTGATTACCTTCCGGCCGGTGGCGGTTCGGTCGTAGTTGAACAGGTGTTAGATATTGTAACGGCGGTTGGAAATGCTTCAAGCGTGACGGCGACAATTAATGAAGGAGCTGTTCTTGTATCGCTGGCTTCATTTACTGAGCATGTTGAAGATAAGACTAACCCGCATAGCGTTACCGCAAAACAGGCTGGGGCATTGCCTATTGCCGGCGGCGATATGACAGGGGCAATTAATGAAACTTCTGTTACGATGACTTCAGCAGAAAACATGAACATTGGCGCAGCTATCGGAAACTTAATATTGGTTTCTGGCACAACTACTATATCGGCTTTTGATGAAGTGCAAGCTGGAACGCGGCGTAGATTGAAGTTTAGTGAGGCGCTGACTATTGAATATAACGCTGCTAGTATCATTTTGCCAGGTAAGACTAATTTGCTTGTTCGGGCTGGTGATACGGCGGAGTTTATCAGTCTGGGAAGTGGTCTATGGTATTGTAGTGATTTCCAGCCAGCACGTGGCTACGTACAAAATAAAACCTGGCCGTTAAAAGATGTAGAAATTATCGCACACCGGGGATTTTTAAGTTATGCGCCGGAGAATACAGTAGTGGCATGGGAGCAGGCAATCATCTATGGGGCCGACAGCCTGGAATGTGACGTGCAGATTTCGTCTGATGGAACGCCGGTGGTGATTCATGATACAACCGTGGATCGGACTACTGATGGAACTGGAAATGTCAGCGAATTGACGCTGGCTGAACTCGAGGCTATGGATGCAGGCAGCTTTTACTCAACGGTGTTTGCTGGGGTGACGATACCGACTTTCGAGGACTTCTTAAAATGTGCCGTTAAGGGGAGGATAAAGAGAATTTATCCAGAGATTAAGAGCTATCGGACTACTGCTGATATTGCGACAATGGTTGCTTTGGTGGCGGATTATAACCTTGAAGGCAAATGTACCTTTCAGTCATCTACCTTTAGCGATTTTGATTATGTTCGGGCAGTATCGGAGAAGGTGGAAATCGGCTATCTGGTGGAAGACTTAACTACCTTTAATATCGCACTGGTCCTAGCGAAAGCAGACGGGAACGCTGTAATATTGGCTGAGTATAGCTTTGTATTGGCAAATCCGACGGTTGTAGCTACAGCTAGAAACAACGGTATAGATATTGCAGTATGGACGGTGGAGTATTCTTACTATATTCAACAACTTTTGGATATAGGCGTAACTAGGTTTATGACCAATAAACGAATTGGGGTGCTGCTCGAATGCTGATGCCGCTGGTTATGGATAAGTATTTTAGTAATGGCTGGGTGACGCGTACTTCGGGATCAGGTGCGGTGACGATTACTGACGGTGTTTTAAACTCTACCGGTTCAGGAACAGATACGGCGATGAAGGATTACTGGCTGCCGGTTACGCCGGGGCAGGTGGTTGAGTTTTCTTGCTTGGCCCGTAATAACGGTGATGAAGCCAGAATTGCTATCGATAATATTGACTACGCCGGGAACTTTGCAAATTTGGACTGGATTAATGTAACGGCGAGTGAATTTAGGCGATATAGGTTAAGGTGCGTTGTACCTTATGATAGTAGTTATGGCTGGGTCAGAGTGGTCTTAGGAAAATGGGGTTCAATGAGTGTAAGTCATGATGCCGATTATACCGATCCGGTGGTGGCGGTATCTAATGGTTTCGGGACTACCTCAGTTATTGCACTCGGACTTATTAGGCTGCAGTCTGGAACAGTTGATCTCCATCCGACTTTTCGCAGTTACAATATTGACTCAGTTAGTTTTAATGGCACATATACGGTGACGGTAACATTAAAGACACCGTGCTATGCTTCGATGCGGCCTCTTGTGTTTGTAAGCAGTACTCCGGACAGCTGCTATATACCGCAGGCGGGAAGCTTTAGCGCTGGTGATCCAACAGCCTTTATTGTTAAATGGACGGATGGGGCGGCGGTTATAAATGTGAGCGCGGTAACAAGTTTGTACGCTTTTGTGAAGGTGGAGCTGTAAATGTTCTAAAAAAGTAAAAACTCAGAAATTCGCAGTTTTGCGTTTCCTGAGTTTTAGGAGTTTTTGTTAGTATCACAAGTAGCAGGCTGGTTATCTGATTAGTTAAATTTATTTACATAGCTGAAATTGCCGAATGTTCTTCTTGTGCTTCGCGTACTTCGTTCGGATATTTTGCAATAGATCGTAAGTAGGCGCTTGCTGTAGCATCTGGTACGCGGCGACCCTGCTCCCAACCTTGCAAAGTAGCTAATGGGATATTGTATGCCTTGGAAAACTCGCTCTGAGAAAGGTTAAGTTTTTCCCTAATTTCCTTGCAGTTCGGAACATAAATAATAGTTGACCGGGTATTAGAGCTTTCACCTTTGCTATGAACAAGAGCTTCGTTTAAGCCTTCTAATATGCCTTCAGCAAGAGGGGAAAAGGTATTACTTTTTTTCATCAGGTGTTATTCCTCCTTAGCTGACTTTTAAGTTGTTCAGCGACTTGGTGCAACGCCTTTTTCTCTTCGTCAGTAAGACTATCCTTGACGTTTTTCGGATATGCAAACAATAGATATATGGGGTTTTGTATGTTGTAGTAGTAGTAAATAACCCTTGCTCCGCCGCGTTTGCCCATACCTGGGCGGCTCCAACGGATCTTTCGAATACCTCCAGTCCCGGGAATTATATCGCCATCTTCATAATTGGTGGCAATGTAATTTTTAAAGGCATCAATGTCCTCGCCATCCCAGAAGGAAGAGGACGAACGGGTAAACGATGCGGTTTCAACAATAACTATTGGTATCATTTCCATATGTTTATTATAAGTCAATGACGGATAATAAGCAATATGGAAATTTTTTAATGTGGCAATAAGTTCGCAGGATACATGGCTCAAAGATCTTGATTTCCAGTACAACGACAATTTTAAAAAAAAGGAAGATGATGGTTTATTTATTCGATTAGTTCAAACTACCATAAATATTGAACCAATAAATAGTTGAGAGGCGCAAAGCATCTATTTTTGTGAGGAGGGTGAGAAATGGCACAGGATGTTTGTATGGAACACAGCGGAACAGAGGCTCGGATAGCACAGCTCGAAAAGAATGATGTCGACATTTCTAAGCGACTAAGGGACGTGGAAATTACAGTATGGAAAGCCGCTGGCGCGAGTGGAATTGTTACGGCGGTCTTGGTGGTTGTGCTGGAAAGGTTAATAAAATAATGGGACGAGTTATTGTAATTGAAACAGACTTAGACTTTGCTAGGTCGCTATCTTACCGTGGCGAAACTGATTACCTTATTGTTCATCATGAAGATTCGGCAGGAGATGTGGGTGCCGCAACAGTACACCTGCAACATCTTAATTTAGGCTGGGCGGGTATTGGTTATCACTATGTAATTAGATTCGACGGCACTATCGAACGAGGTAGGCCTCGCGATGCAATCGGTGCACATGCCCAAGGGCTTAATTATTGTAGCATCGGGATTGCATTTTCTGGGAATTGTCAGGACAATGAACCGACAGAAGAGCAGTTGGAAGTATTGCCTAAACTGCTGGCAGACCTAAAAGACAATTGGCCTGATGCACAGATTATCGGTCATAGAGATGTTGCTGATATAGCGGAAAATCCTAGTTCGGCGACTGATTGTCCGGGCGTAAAATTGTATGATCGATTGCCTGACATTATAGAGCAGGTTGCTATAATGCGAGGTGATTGCAATGAATCTATTAGAAGTTGAAAAACAGGTATTGCCTTACCTTATAAAATTGGCTGAATCGCCACTTGTGCAGTCTGAACTACAGGCTACAAAGGTGGCGATTCTTAATATTGTCGAGGCTGAAGCAGCTAGGGCAATACCGTTTGGGTTAAGGACCATCGCCCTCATTTTGCGGTGGATTATAAAAAGGATTAAGGGAGCGTGTTTATTTATGAAAACCAAATTCGATTTGCAGAAATTTGCTGATGAGGAAGTTACAACAGCTGATACCGATGAATCATCAATTGAAACGGCTACTGTTGGAGCCGCCGAAGAGTCAACTGTTACCACTGGCATTGTAATTATCAATGTACAGGATAGCTCCGGCACCGCAATGGAAGGTGCTACTGTTAGTTACAACGTTAACGCCATTGCTTGTACTGGAACAACCGATACAAATGGCCAATTGACTGTCGAAGAATTGCCCGCCGGGACCTATACTTTTACGGCAACACTGGACGGTTATGCGTCGGATACGGTTGAAGTGACCGTTGTTGCTGGTGAAACTGCAACAGGGACTATTGTTTTGACTGCCGAAACTACAACTGATACATCTTCTCTCGACAGTACTTTAGATTCTGCTATTGCCTCTGCGGCTTCTGCCACGGAACTTTCAGATGTTGCCGAGGCTGTTGCCGAAGCTGCCACAACTATCATAACAAATGCTACGTCTACAGGATCAGTCAGCATTGTTGAGGAATTGTTAAATGAGATCAAGAATACTAAAAGTATTTGGGTGAAAATACGCAACATAGGCGAAATTGGCTTAGTCGCTACTGGTATTGCAAAAGGCACTAGTTGGCTCAAAGATCAGATTAAGTAAAATTTAAGGTTTGATGACCCGGTCGTTTGATCGGGTCTTTTTTTATATGGGAGAGGTGCGTAAAAATGAAAGTTAAAGTTTTATTCGTCTATCCTCATGACTGGATTGGCAAAATAATCGATGCTGCCGAAGGCCCCGGTGAAGACGTATGTCATACTGGAATATTTATGCTTGATGCACTCTTAGAGGCTACGTCTGCCGGATTTATTAAGTCGCCGGTTGATACATATAGGAATTGTAAGACAAAGATTGTTGCCGTTGATGTACCTGACATAGATGATGCAGAGTTAGAGGCAAAGCGGCTACTGAACACGCCATACGGTTGGACCTCATGTGTAAATGGCGGTATCCATGATATTACTGGATACCAAATCCCCGGTGATGGTGAAGTAACGGTTAATTGTTCAGAAGTTGTATGCCGAATACTTAGGGCTGGGGGTCTTGATATTTTGCCGGGGGTGTATGCTGATGGAGTGACTCCTGCCGATTTGTTTAGGGCGTTGACGGTTATATAATATATGCTTTTGAGTTACCTAGGGTTTATTTCACTCAAATAGAATAGTCTGGTTCCTTTGAGGTACTCAATCAGCTAGACATTATTTCTAGGTTGAAAGTTTCGAATGGAGGCTGGCGTATGTCTGCCATATGCGATGCTGGAAAGATGAAAAAATTGCATATACTTTAATATAGAACGCATAATATCAATGCAAGTTGTTAAACTTTGTATATATGGAGAGTAATTTAGGATTAAATTTCTTATAAAAACGAAACTGTATTATGAGTGATTGTAGTGTTCTTGTTAGTTGTGGAATTTGCAAGGATAGTTGTAAATCTGAGATCTAGTAAAGAGTATATTTATGGATATATCCTATAGAAGGAGAGAAATAAATATGAATGAAATTTCTGCAGAAAACGAATTTGCAAGACAGATGAAAGCTGCTTTTTCAGCAGCTAATACTAGTACATTCTCATATAATAACGATGTTGTTATTTTAGGGTGTGGCGCTGGAGAGTGTTCCGATGGATGTCACTCCGGATGTGATAATGGGTGTAAAGAATCTTGTAAATCAGGTAATCCTTGATGAATTCAATACCTTTCGATTCATATTCTAAATTGAGGCTCCTATCTCCATGGCGGTTAAGAAATGATGAAAAAAACTTAGTTGTTTATACCTGTAATACGGATAGTATAAAACATAAAATTCTTTCTCCTTATGAAGCTTCCATTATGCCCTTTTTTAATGGTGAAAACAGCATTGAAAAAATATATGATTACTGGTTGGATATTCACGATGCAACCAAAGACAATATAACAAAATTGATAACTTCATTAAATAGGATAATAGTTTCTTGGATGAATGATAAAATGATAGGTACCGATGGCGAGGTAAGCCCATCTGTTAAATACAGACGGGAACGGTTAATCCCTGATTTTACCTCATACATTTATCCAGCTAATCGATTAGAACGGCCGCTTAGTGTGAGTGTGGCAATTACCAATCACTGTAATACTAATTGTTTGTATTGCTATGCGGAAAGGCGTAATTGTCACGAACTAGATTTTGAAAAACTAAATACAATTTTTAGAGAACTTGCGGCAAATGAGATTTATATAGTAGATATAGCAGGCGGAGATACTTTGTCGCATCCTGATTATCTTGATATTTTTAAAAATATGGTGAAAAATGATTTTGTATTTTTTCTATCTACTAAATCTTATATTTCCGAAAAGACAGCGGAAACTTTCCGCGAACTGGAAATTGGTTTAAATGGGGTTTTACCTCATTTAAAGCGTACTCTGCAAATCAGTATTGACAGCTCATGCCCCGATATAGCAGCGTTTTTGACTGGCCGTGGTAATTATCTTGGCAGTGCTATAGCCAGTGTAAAAAACGCTGTAAAAGCAGGACTCTCACCACGGGTAAAAAGTGTTCTTACATCATTTAACGCTGATGCCCCCGAAGGTATAGTAAAATTGTTTGTGGATCTAGGGGTTAAAGAATTTCAGTTTGTTCAATATGGACGTAGTCATTATAGACATAATGATTCGCTATTTCTTAGTGCAAAACAGAAATTAGAGTTTGCAGATACAGCAGAAAAGCTTCATCGGGATTATCCGGGAATATTGATAACTTTTCAAGAGGATTTTTCTACTGCCCCTCCAAAGAGAAAAACTCTTGAAGATTGGCGTTCTCGTGCACTGTGCTCAGGTGGCCGCACTAGCATGCAGATACAACCTAATGGAGATGTGACACTTTGTGACCAACTTCCCCATGCTCCCCAGTTTATTATAGGGAATGTATTGGAACAGGGACTGAAATCTGTTTGGAATTCACCTCAGCTAATAAATTTTTTGAATGCTCCGAGAGAACTTTTTAATGAAACAGTATGCTATGATTGTGATGAATTTGATTGGTGTCACTATAAGGTGGGATACTGCTATCGTGATTCTTTTTTCCATTATGGTACAACATATGATGCCCCTCCTGATTGTCCGTTTCAAACAAAAATAGGACTGCGCGCATTATAGTGCTATTGGGTTGTAAAATGTGTGAAAACACCGATAGTTAAAGAGTATAGCTTATATAGTGAGTAGACCTTAATTTGATGCATTCACTGAATAACGACAGGATCGCCCATTGTCGCGTGAACTTGGATCAATTATAGTATGTTTAAGATACGGCGTAGATGGTGTGGTGCGCCCGGCCTTATATCGTTGGAACGTTATTGTTTTGGCAAATTACCCTTAGAAAAACCACTTGCGCGGTCTTTGGGTTAAGTGTCGAAGCCTTTTATTTGCAAGGCTTCAAGACTTTTGCAAGCTTATACTTTCTAATAGATGAAGAAAAAACTCCGCTAGGCACATTGAGCGCTTGACGGAGTTTTAAGTTAAATGTCAGGAAAGCCATCAATTATTCGGCGTACTTTTTCTTTGGCAGAAATAACTGATAAGGGAATAATACAGGGGTATTGTTAAAAACAAAACCCAGGCTGGATGCCAGGCACTATAAAGAAAACCCAGGCTGAGATATATGGCGGTGACCAGAACTGGATAGGGCAGTAACTTCCAGCTTTTATGCTGAATAGCTGAAGCAATGCCGCCGCTTAAGGGAATGAGCAGGAAAATAAGCCAAGTGGGGTGCCAGATATTATATAATACCCCAATAGATACATAGATAAAGACGGCAATCAGGGCAACGGGAAAATGAGCAGCGTGATGGTGGTTATGCTTGAATTTTTCCCGAGCTTCTTGAAAAGTATATTCTTGCCCGTTGATTGAGACGTGGGCGGTGTCTTTAATATGCACATTTTCCTGTTTGGCAAAATCGGTAGCATAGATTCCGTTCCGGCCGATATAGAGTTCACCATCGTTGCCTTTTAGATGGATGCCGCTGAATTTGTGCGGATTATATTTTTCGCTTGTCGGCTCGGCGGTATCTGAGTTATTGGTAGCCGATTCATTGGATGTGGTAGGATCTGCTTCGCAAGACAGCAATTCATCGAGTGATATTTTGTAGATCTTTGCCAATAATATTAAATTGTCAGTATCTGGTGAGGCTTCAGCCCGTTCCCATTTACTTACAGCCTGGCGGCTGATGCCGAGCTTTTCGGCCAAGGCTTCTTGGGACAGACCGTTATTTTTTCGTAAATTAACTAAGCGGTTGGCAATTTCAATATTCATCAGGTATTGCTCCTTTTTCTCTGATGTAGATCATGAACTTCTGCAAGTCATATTCTGGCTCTTATTATAGAAAAAACGTGGCGGTTGCACTATACATTCTGCTTTTCGTTTGCCGCAACTATTGGTTGCAACGACCGGAAAACACCCCTATAACAGGTTGTGAGAAAGTTCGTGAATTAACAGTTGCTGGCGATCCACTAGAAACAATATGGGGAACGTATATATTTGTACCCTAGAGTATAATATATACCATGATGTCCTTAGAATCCTGCACCTTCTGCACTACTTCGCACCATTCGTCCGAAGATAAATAGACTTGACCAGGCTCTACAACGTAAGCCGGTACACGAGAATTAACAGCATTGCCGAAGCTGGCCACCGATAAAATACCGGCATAAGCGGCAATAGATATACGGTCGAAGTCAATAATGGGAGGGCCTGATCTAGAAATAAGGATTTATTTACATTTGCTTTCATTGTAATAGGCTCCTAAACGTCAGATATTTATGCAAATATGAAATTTGTTATAACAGAATATATTACTTGATATATTTTTGCCAAGAGTTATAATTAGTGATAGGCGGAAAATAATAAGTCGCCGTGACTTGAGAGTGTTACCAGCACCCCCAAGCACGAGCAGGTGAATAGGCCACCTACACGTAACAGTCAAACTGTCCACGACGATAATAATATTATACAACCAGATTTTTCTTCAAACAAGCTAGGGTTACAGTCGGTGTGGCTGGTATTGGCAGAGACTGCTTGAAGTTATAAGTATTGACATATTCAGCAGGCTGGAAACATTTCATCAGATATCGTTCCCAATACGTAATATTAGTTATTGCCACTTGTCAGCATGAATTTGTACATACAACAAAAGCGCATGTGTAGGTCTAGAAAAGACCTGACATGCGCTTATTAATTTCCTCCAGAAAACAGGCTGCTAGCGTAGCCTTAATATGGGAGGAACAAGATGAAATCAAAAATTATTACGCGAATTCTAACCGTCTACTACATTTACCAAAGCGGAAATTTTATGCCACTTATTAGTTTGCAGGGGAAATGGCTCAAAGACCTCGATTTTCAGCGCGGCGACAAAATAGAAGTGAAAGGAAAAAGCGGCCGGTTGTTTATAAGATTAGTTAAAAATGACATAAATGTTGAACCTGAAGAAAATAAGAAGAATCGCCGGGTTATTAATTGATATAAGGAGAAGGCTTATGCGAGTAAGAATCATTGAGCCTACCAAACTACTAGAGCAAAAAAGAAAACGGGTCTGCGCTTATGCTCGGGTATCTTCCGCGAGTGAGGCGCAAGGAGAGTCGCTTGAAAATCAAATTATTTATTACCAAAATTTGATTGGAAATAATCCTGAGTATGAGTATGTTGGCGTATTTGCTGACTATGGTATAACAGGAACCAAGGGCCAACGGCCAGAATTTCAGAAGATGCTAAAATTAGCTCGGGAAAATAAAATTGATCTGATCTTAACAAAATCCATATCGCGTTTTGCCAGAAATACTACAATTGTTTTGGAAATAGCACGTGAACTAAAGGCGCTGGGTATAGAAATAATCTTCGAAAAAGAGAATATATCAACTATGACTGGGGACGGGGAGCTGCTGCTTACCGTCCTCTCTGCTTTTGCCCAAGAAGAAAGCAAAATCACCAGTGAGAACTTGAAATGGCGGTACAAACGGAAATTTGAAAAAGGTGAGTTGGCCATTAATACAACCAGATTTTTAGGCTACGATAAAGATGAATATGGTGGTTTAATAATCAATTCAAGCCAGGCAGAAATTGTGGAGCGGATATTTACCGACTATATAAGCGGCAAAGGAAGTTTTGTAATTGCTAAAGAGCTCAATGCCGAAGGTGCGCTAACCGTTGCAGGTGGCCGGTGGCATTCCAGTACAATCCTAAGCATTCTCAAAAATGAAAAATATAAAGGTGATATCAAGTTGCAAAAAACCTATAGCAAAGATCATCTCAGCAAAAAGAAGTGTATCAACCATGGCGAAGTTGAGAGCTATTATATTGAAGGCAACCATTCAGCAATTGTAAGTAAAGATGTATGGGATGAAGCTCAAAGACAAATTAATTTACGCGCGGGAGGCAAAGGAAATATAGCGATAATAAAAGATAAATATCAAAATCGCTACCCACTAACAGGCTTGTTATATTGCAGTAAATGCGGTGCGCCTTTAAGGCGGCGCGTCTGGAATAGTAAGTATAGTTATAAGAAGATCGTCTGGCAATGCAGTACATATATTAATGAAGGGAAAAATGCCTGTCTAGGCACTGTAATTGATGACACTTTAATCGGTAGGATTAATATACGAAATAAGACTGTGGTTGAGGAGGTATTTAAAGGTGGCCAGAAATATTACCGTTATACCACCAAGCGTTAATAGGATAAGTCTGGCAGAAAACTTAGTGCCGACGAAGAAAAGAGTTGCCGCTTACTGTAGGGTTTCGACTGACCAAGCGGAGCAACTATCTAGCTACGAGGCGCAAGTTAATTACTACACGACTTATATAAATGGCCATGCGGACTATGAACTGGCTGGAATTTTTGCCGATGCTGGTATAACAGGCACCAATACTAAAAACCGGGTGCAATTTAACCGGATGATTGCGGAGTGTAAGGCCGGAAAAATCGATATGATTATAACAAAATCAATTTCCCGCTTTGCACGCAATACGCTGGATTGCTTGAATTTTGTACGGTTACTCAAGGACTTGGGCATTGAAGTAATATTCGAAAAGGAGAATATAAAAACTCTGGACAGCAAAGGTGAAGTCTTGTTGTCCATTTTAAGCTCGCTCGCACAGGATGAAAGCCGATCTATATCGGAAAATTCTACATGGGGCATTAGAAGGCGTTTTGAACAAGGTAAACTTCAAATTAACCATACTAAGTTTTTAGGCTATGACAAAGATGCTAACGGCAACCTCATTATTAATGAAAAACAGGCCAAAATAGTGAGGCGTATTTACCGAGAATTCCTTGACGGTAAAGGTGCTAACAGAATAGCCAAAGACCTTGAATTGGCAGGTGTGCCCAATTGGCATGGTAAACCAAAATGGTATGAAGGCAGCATCAGGAAAATGTTGACCAACGAAAAATATAAAGGGGAAGCTTTGCTGCAGAAGACATATACGGTTAATTTTTTGACTAAACAGCGGGCAAATAACACCGGTCAAGTGCCGCAATATTTGGTGGAGGAAAGCCATCCCGCAATTATTGATAAAGATATATGGGAATCGGTGCAACTGGAGATGGAGCGTAGAAAAGCATATGCGTTAGAGCATGGTATTCAGAAACTGGAATATGCAACAATCGGTAATCCCTTTGCCGGCCGAGTCATATGTGGCGATTGCGGTCATATTTTTGGCAGGAAGGTATGGAACTCTACCGATGACCGGTTCCGACGGATTATCTGGCGCTGCAATGGCAAATATCCGGCGAAGGGTACAAAGGGATGCATTAGTAAACACATTGATGATAAGGTTTTATATCAGGCGTTTGTAAATGTGTTTAATGCGCTGATTGATAACAAGGGCTTCTTTCTCGACAAATGGCAAGAACTGCGGGAAAGTGATAATCCGCTTCGACGCTATAAAGCAGCACAGTTTATTGAGATCATATCAGGGGCTGAGGTAATTGATGAATTCGACGTAGATTTATATTTTGCAATAGTGGAAAAATTAGCAGTTTATGATGGCGGGCGATTGATTGTAAGTTTGCTTGACGGTACAGATGTGGAATGTGAGATTGAATAGGTAATGAAAATAAACCAGTTGGGGTGCTCCTTAACTGGATTTTTATTGGTATTTGTATCAATTCATTTAGTGCGCTGAACGTTAAGGCGGGACAGCCATTGGCTATAAGCATTTTAACGGGGCATCAGAAAAGCTATTACTGATAAAGCAGCACTCGTGAAGACGATGAACTGATTACAGGTCAGTCGGATAAATATTTAATACTATTGTCAGCCATAATAGGTTGGGGAGGGTATATTTTGTTTGAAAGGATTCTTGAAATTTTAGGCAACCTGGGATTGCCAGGGGTGTTTGCAGGAGTTTTTTTAGAGGCAATAGGACTACCCTTTCCAGGCAGCGTGTTGGTAGCTTTGGTAGGTTTTTTGTCAAAGCAAGGGGAGTTTAATATTATCATAGCTTGGCTGGTATCGCTGCTAGGCTACCTGTTGGGTTCACTTACTGCCTTTATGCTAGGACGTTATATTGGAGAACCCTTTATAAAGAAATGGGGGAGATATATTAGACTAACCCCGGAACGCATTGACAAGGCACAGGAGCTTTTGCAAAAGTCGGCTCTGGTTTATGTTATCGGCGGTCGTTTCGTACCAACAGTAGGTAACATTACCCCCTACGTAGCTGGCATCAGCGGTATTTCTATTGCCAGCTTTCTTATCTACGACATGGTACATGCGGTTCTCTGGATAACCACTTTTTTAAGTGTCGGGGCTGTGTTAGGCAGCGAATGGCATAGGATGGTAGACAACCCGTGGTTAAAGTGGGGTGCCATCGGAGGCGGTTTATTGATATTGGTTTATGTGTTTAGGGATTTTATTCCTGTACGTAGCAAAAATAGGGTGTAAAATTAAGTATTAAGTAAAGTGATAGACATCTAGCGGGGTCAGGTCCATATTGTCAAACGGATTAAACGATTGCAAGAGAGGCTAGGGGTAGATGACTGCTGCCACAGGCTAATGGCGGAAGTCCTATAACAGACTTATTAGAAGAACCATCGGGAGGTAAATTTCCCCGATGGTTCTTCTTTGTTATTTCACATTATACATACCTTGACTATTCATGTAGTTGAAAATTCCTTCCCCGTGCTGCTGTTCTTCCTTCTGTATATGGTTTAAGGCTTGCCGAACGCCGGAATCGGTGAACTCAAATATCGCCGTGTTGTAAGCGCCGGAAACATACTTTTCGGTCATTAACATATCGTTACAGAACATGGCGTCGGCTTGACCGGCGGCGGATAAACCAGTGGGAGACTGTGTTTGAGAAGTGCTCTGTACATTGGTCTGGAATTGTTGCGACTGCTGGCTTTGCTGTCCTTGGCTCATACTAGGAACCTGTCCACTTAGAATCGAGTTGATGGTATTTAAATGTTGTTGCTCTTGCTGTGAGTAAGATTGGAATAACTGCTTCAGCCGGGGATCACTTGCCTGCTGGGCATTATTCTGATACTTTTGAATGCACACTTCTTCATGGGTCTTTTGATCTTGCAGTAGCTGCTTTTCCTTTTGGGTCAGCTGTAGCATGAGTGTACCTCCTTCAGTTTTTTATATTTTCTCCCACTACAAATAAGAACATGCATGTATGGAAGATTGAAAGGAAGTACTCAGCTTGTACAATCCAGTAAATGGTAGAGAAAATGAAAACCTTCACGGGGCACCATTCTCATATTTATCTCATAGTCTAAAGTAGCTACTTTTCGCCGGTAGCCTATTTTAACATTTGCTTAAATGGGGTGATTGTAGATTATATACCGAAGGATGATGAGAATGAAAGAAGAAGTTGTTCGCCTACTACTTCCCGGCTTGTCTGAAACGGGAGAAATCAAAGCAAAGGCCAAGGGACTATTAAAATACATTGGCCCGGCGTTCATTGTCAGTGTTGCCTATATGGACCCTGGCAACTTTGGTACGAATATTAGCGGAGGGTCACAATTTGGCTACAATCTTATCTGGGTAATTTTATGGAGCAACTTAATGGCGATTTTCGTTCAAATTATGTCGGCAAAACTGGGAATAGCCACTGGCATAAACTTACCTGAACACTGTGGTAATATGTTTTCCCGAGCGGCTAACTGGGGTTTATGGTCAGTAGCAACGGTGGCAGCTATGGCTACAGACCTTGCGGAATTTCTTGGGGGAGTATTGGGATTTAACCTTTTGTTCGGAATTCCTTTAATGTGGGCCGCTGCATTAACTGGGGTAATTACCTTCGTCATCTGTCATTTGCAAAAGTATGGTCAACAGATTGTCGAGCGGATTATTACTGGTATGGTTACGGTAATTAGTATTGCGTACGTTTGGGAGATGTTTATTTCTCACCCAGACTGGAGTCAAGTTGCCTATCATACTGCAGTACCGATGCTAACACAGGACAGTATATTAGTAGCAGTAGGTATGCTGGGCGCAACGGTTATGCCACATGTTATTTACTTACATTCCCAACTCGTTCAAACACGACGTACAGAGTGCCAGGATGATTGTAAACATCATTTCAAAATGGCCAAGATGGAAGTCTTTATCGCAATGAACATGGCGTTCATCGTTAATGCTGCTATGGTAATAGTCGCGGCAGCAGTTTTCAATGGAAACGGATTAGATGTAGATGGCATTGAACAAGCCTATCTCACATTACAACCATTGATGGGGAACATGGCGGCAGGAGCGTTTGGTATAGCGCTTTTGGCTTCTGGCTTGTCATCTTCAACAGTGGGTACGATGGCGGGGGAAGTTATTCTGAAGGGCTTCTTGGGCTTTGATATACGTGCCAGTATTCGCCGCCTAATTACGATGATACCCGGCTTAGCTATACTAATGTCTGGTATGAACCCAATGGAAGCATTGGTTTATAGTCAAGTCATGTTGAGCTTTGCCCTGCCTGCGGCGATTATTCCCCTAATGGTAATTACCAACAAGGCGAACATCATGGGTAAATTCAAGAATGGCACTCTCACAAATTGCATTGGCTGGACTATTGTCGGTATGATTGTTGCTCTGAATGTTGTCTTATTGTATCTCACCTTTACTGGTCAGGCTTAACAACAAAATTTATACTTGAGGTTCCGCGAGGTTTGTAGAAGGTGGCAGCCTAGCTACAGACCTTGCGGAATTTCTTGGGGGATAACGAAAAAGACCCCTATTTCCAATCATAACGACGGAAATAAAGGTCTCGCTATAGCAGGATTGCTGCCAGTAGAACCGGGCTTGCGCCAGTATGTCGATTCTACTCACGGGTTAACAGCCCGTTAGCTACTCCCCTTTATGGGAACTAATTTATTTTACGATATTATATGAGGCATAGGCAAAATGTGACACTGGTTTTGAAGATTATAAAAATATATCTCATCAAGTGATAGACAATTTCTGTTTTTGACGGCTAGTTGGGAGGAAAGACGTAAGGTTTTTTTGTTCTTGCACTTGTTGTAAAGAAGTAACCAGTTGATAACTGGTACCATTTTATCCTCAAATTTAGTTTCAGCGTATCTGCTTAGGCTGGCAATAAAATGGTCATGATGCTGGTTACTGCATAATACCCATTAGTAAATATACTGGAGTATTAGGGGGTAGTTTTTTGATGTTCAGCATTAGTCTTGTTTACGATTGGGGGAGTTTTATAAAAAAATTGGCATGAATAATGCGATTAATAAGATTGTATAAGCAAATCAGAACTTAGTTGTAAGGCCAAATGAGCGTTAAAAGCATCTAAAGAGTTATTTATTTTCTCAAAAAAAGAAATGACAGTTGCATTATGAGAAGTAAAATCAAAAAGGAGAGAGAAAAATGAGTTATATTGATACTGCCCATGAGTTATATTGATACTGCCCATGAGTTATACAAGAAGGCGGCTTTATCACCTCAAGTAAGTCTTTGTTGTGTTACAAACAAAGCACGATATCTGCAGGAATTAGTTGTTCCCGGCGTAATGGAAGAAATGAATTACGGCTGCGGGACTACAGTTCATTTTGGTGACCTCAATCCCCAGGAAAACATTCTATATATAGGTGTGGGAGGCGGATTGGAAGCGCTTCAGTTTGCTTACTTCACTCGACGCCTCCAGGCAGTCACCGCAGTAGATAAAGTTCCCGAAATGCTGGCGAAAGCAGCCGACAATTTTAAACTAGCGGCGGAGCTTAACAACTGGTTCCAGCCGAATTTCATCAAACTTATCCAGGGCGATGCATTGAACTTACCAGTTGAAGATAAGAGCGTTGATGTTGCCGCCCAAAATTGTTTGTTTAATATTTTTGAGGAAGACGACTTAAATAAAGCGTTAAGTGAAATGCATCGGGTTTTAAAGCCAGGAGGCAGATTATATATATCCGATCCAATTGCAATAAATCCTATACCTGAACATTTGCGAAAGGATGAGCGATTACGCGCCATGTGCCTTTCCGGTGCTTTGATGTATCAGGAATACGTTGACAAAATAGTCAGTGCAGGTTTTGGAACGATTGAAATAAGAGCAAGACGGCCATACCGTATTTTAGATAAACAATGCTACGCGTTGGCTAAGGATATACTTTTAGAATCAATTGAATTGGTTGCTTACAAAAATCCAATTCCAGCCGATGGAGCCTGTGTTTTTATCGGAGAAACCGTTATTTACTTTGGGACGGAAGAAACATTTGATGATGGAAAAGGCCATCTGGTTCAGCGCGACATACCACTTCCGGTTTGTCATAAGACGGCGGGAAATTTGCGGGCGCTTAACCGAAACGATTTATTCATTACTGAACCTACGTATCACTATAACGGTGGTGGCTGTTGTTAAAATATTGGACAAGTTGGACAAGAATGAAGGCGGAAGAGAATTATGGATATCAAGAAATATATAGCTGAGTTTGTCGGAACCTTTTTTCTGGTATTTGCGGGAACCGGAGCGATAATTATCGATCAGCTCTCTAATAACGCACTCGGTCATATTGGTGTTTCGCTAGTGTTCGGTTTTATTATTGTAGTAATGATATATGCCTGTGGACATATATCTGGGGCGCATTTTAATCCTGCGGTCACAGTAGCGTTTTTTACAGCGGGAAAGTTTAACAAGGCATTGGTTGTCCCTTATGTAGTTAGTCAAATATTAGGCGGTTTGTGTGCGAGTGCGTTATTATGGGGGATGTTTGGCAACCAATGTGATTTAGGAGCAACGGTGCCGTCTATTCCAGTAGGTAATATTTTAGTTGCAGTATCATTTATAGCTGAATTTGTTTTTACCTTTTTACTTATGTTTGTCATAATGGGTGTGGCGACAGACTCGAGAGCCGAGGGGAGTTTTGCCGGTCTTGCTATAGGGTTAACTGTTTTCATAGGAGCTGAAGTTGTCGGACCTGTATCAGGCGGCTCGTTTAACCCTGCTCGCTCGGTAGCTCCGGCCCTGGTTTCCGGTAATTTAGATCATTTATGGTTGTACATTATAGCACCGATATTAGGTGCGGTTTGCGCCGCCATGCTGTATAACTTTCTCGGTAATGATGCAGAGGCTCCGGTATTACAGCAACCTATTACACGAGAAATACTTGAAAGATCAAAAGTTATTAATTAACTCTTTAAAGTCTATTTAAAAATTATCTCAAGTTAAATTTTACGATACTATTCAGGTGATATTGGAGTATTGCTGTTGGCGGTAGCGGTAAAAACGGGGCTACTAATTGCGAGCTGGAATTTGTGTGATGGGCTATTTAATTTTACAGAAATGGATAAATTTCTACCAAAATATAAAACTAATGAGTAGCTGATTTTACTAAAATAAGGAGGAGTTCTGTAATGTGTAAGGAATGTGGATGTTCTGCGCAGGGAAATGTTACTCAGGTTAAGGTTTCTATAAAGGGACTTAATCTATTAAACACCAGGAATACAAAGAAAAGTATTTTAGGATTGCTAGGAGTATATCACGTTCACATTCATGCATTTGATGGCCACGCGGTTATTGATTATAATCCTTCTAAGCCACTTGGTGAAATTATTTCGTTGTTAACAGAAAGGGGTTTCCAAGTAAGTTTCTAAATGGCGTAATAATGGTGCTATAATGTAACATTCCTCGGCAGGCCGGAGTATTTTTATGCAGGGATGAGGTGGCGTTATGGAACCAGAAGAAATGTCGATTGAACCCGAAGAAATGCCGATTGAAGAAGCAACATTTAATGTCGAAACTTTATATTATTAATTGGTCAGACTTTATTAACCCGGCTTAGGCCGAAGTTTCTTTATTTGTCACGAAATCTTCACACGAATGTCACGCTTCTGCCAAAATAGCATAGTATAATAAATATATAAAACAACGGTGGGCATAGTACTTTGCGACTCACAGCTTTACTATGTCCCTTGATGATATACTCTCCTATCAGGCCCTTGCTAATCTGAGCAAGGGTATTTTTTTATGAGTGAAGCTTATTGCAATTTTGCTTCAGAATTTAAGCGTATTTATGTTTCGGGCTTAACGGGTTTGGGTTGGTTCAATAAATTTCAATTACTATGTACCTAATTCAATATATTGACAAAAGCGTATAGGTGCTATATGCTTTTGTCATGATGAATACAAATGAATTACGTAAATTAGGGATTAGTTATTCGCTTTTAAGAGTTGTACACAAGTTCTTTGAAATTGACAAGCAAACCAGATATTATGGAACAGATACACCGCTATTTAATTCGGAAATTCATATGATTAAGGTTATAAAACATAATGAAGGGATACATGTTACTGGATTGGCTCATAACCTTGGGGTAACTAAAGGGGCAGTATCCCAAATGATTATGAAACTTGAGAAAAAAGGGCTGATTCAAAAGGAAAAGGACCTGAGTAATCAGTCGCGGCTTGTCTTGAAACTTACATCTAAGGGCGAAATTGCTCATAGTTTTCATGAAAAGATTCATAAGAAAATCGATGATCTGGTGAATGAAATTGTCAGTGAGGCATCGGAAGAAAATATTAAATTTATCAAAAATGTTTTGACTGTTTTAGAGGATAAACTGGAAGATTTAAATATAGAAAGTTGAAAAAAATTTGCAAAAAGAGTATAGGTGCTATACGCTTTGTATTTAAGATAAAAACTATCTTTATTTACTGAAGGGAAGATGAACAATGAATGTAAGAGATCAGAAAGTTAAGTTGATGGGCGAAGAAGCTATTCCAAAAGTTTTATTGAAGTTTGGTGCGCCGGTAATTGTTGGTATGTTGGTAACGGCGTTTTACAATGTTATTGACGCCGTATATGTGGGGGGATTAGGAACCAGTGCAATGGGAGCGGTGTCGATCGCATTTCCTATTTCCATGTTTATCATTGGATTGGGGTTAACTTTTGGTAGCGGAGCGTCTTCCTATATTTCTCGGCTGCTAGGAGAGGGAGATATTGTACAAGCAAATCGGACGGCTTCAACAGCTTTTTTTAGCAGTTTATTTATCGGGATAATTACGATAACAATAATATTGAGTTTCTTAGATAAAGTTTTACTATCTTTTGGCGCAACTACAACGATTTTGCCATATGCCCGGGACTTTGCCTCTATATTTATTGCTGGTTCCATTCTAAGTATCATAAATGTAACCATGAATAATATAGCAATATCTGAAGGTGCTGCCAAAATAAGCATGACAGCTATGATAGTAGGGGCAATGGTCAATGTAATTTTAGAGCCGCTCTTTATTTATACACTTGGCTGGGGAATAAAGGGAGCAGCGATTGCTAGTGTAGTGGCTCAGAGTGTAACTACTTTTTTGTATTTGCAATATTTTTGGGGCAGCAAAAGTTATGTAAAAATAGCGTTTCAATATTTTGTTTTCGATAAAGAGATATATTCTCAAATATTAAAAGTGGGAATTCCACTTCTGATTTATCAACTCTTAACAAGTGCTTCAATGGGATTAACAAATACAGCAGCTAGTAATTTTGGGGACGCTGCTGTGGCTGCCATGGGGATTGTTACCAGAGTCTTTGCCATAGTGACATATGTGGTTTTTGGCTACTCAAAAGGGTTTCAGCCACTAGCGGGATTTAATTATGGCGCAAAAAAAATTGACAGATTAAAAGAAGCCGTTAGCGTTTCTCTTGGATGGACTACCTGGTTTTGTGGAATCAGTGCATTGTTGATAATAGGGTTTTCAAATTCAATTGTTGCTTTGTTCAGCAATGACAGTGCGGTTATTGTTATTGGAAGTAAAGCTTTGATCGCCAATAGCATCATATTTATTTCCTTCGGCTTTCAAACGATACATATATCACTATTTTTAGCGCTTGGCAAAGCAAAAGAAGGTGGAGTGTTAAGTATGGGAAGACAAGGCATATTTTTTATTCCTGTTATTTTTGTATTGCCGTCGATAATTGGTATAGACGGAGTGATTTATACTCAAGTGATCGCTGATTTATTAACAACACTACTAACGGCAATATTGGCGGTGAGTTTAAAGAAAGAGATTAACGGTTTGACTGGAAAGAATATGGAGCACTCAGCTGAGCTATAAAATGAAAAATTAATATTCTGATTGTTAACCGTTTATGCTACAAAACATGAACGATTAAATTGCAATCTGATAGTATTCACATTGAAAAACAAGGAGGTATTTCAATGGACATCATTCCATTAAGGCTTAGCGTAACCAATTGTTTTTTGGTTAAAACCGGTGACAAATATTCGGATTGTGATGTCGTATTTGGCAAAAGAATTAATAGCAAAAGGAGAGAATGATAAAACTCATGGGAAAGGATTTATCAACAAACGAATCAAATTCTTGCTCTCGTTGCCATTAAAACGGCTCAAAATAATGGTGACTACGGGGAAATATGTTGATAAAAAAAGCGAGCTAAAATTTCCACCCTATTATGTGCGGACAGATGATATTTTAATTACAAGCGAAACAAAGCTAAGAGATATTGGAATTGGTTTAGCTGGTAGGATTATTGAAACGCCAGGTCATACCATTGTTTGATTACAATCTTGTTTGATGATGGCGATGCTTTAGTAGGCGATGCTGCTGCTAACATGCTTCAGTTTGCTGGGACCAAATACTGTGTAATCGGATTGAACGATCTTGATGAATATTATCGGAGTTGGCAAAAGGTTATCGCCTGTAATGCGCAACGTATCTTTCCAGCACACGGCAACCCTTTTTCTGTTGAAAAATTAAGGGAGAATATAGGGAAGAATAAAAAACAAAATATTGTGATGATGCATTTATAAATTTATATTCAAATATACGCTATCAGGAAAATACCCTGACGTTAAGCTAATGATAAAATACCGTGGCTGTCGACGTGGTCGTTTGACAGCAAGGTGAAAACTAAATTATAAGGATATTGGGGCATTGCAGTTGATTTGACAGGGTAAAAGATAGCCAGGAGGGTCAATGGTGAGGACCTCCTGGCTTTTGGTATTTAAGTAATGAATTAACTTTATTGCAAATGAGTAATTTGTCTTGCAAGCAGAGGCTGTTTAGCTGGCTGAATTTTTTTGTTGAAACCAAGGTCAATTATGAGAAACAACAAGGCGCTATAACATACCAACTCGGCTAATTCTTCGTATAGTTCTTCGTTAGGTCCGAAGATTCCCAAACTGTAATGCTCGACCTCGGTGGCAATAATTCCAGTAGTAAATAAAATTAATATTTCTAGAATCGGCACTGTTCCAAATTTTAGCCAGGTTTTTATTTCTGCTGGCAAGCCTTGTTTTAATAGTCCCCATATGGTAATAATGCTAATGATAATAATGAGTGGCTTAATATACGGACCGTACCAAAGATCAGACAGCCGGGCAAATTCTCCGGCTGAATTGACATAGAAAACTCGTCCCCAACTAAGTTCTCTTCCAATTGCAAGCAGCCAAATAGGCACTGACCACAAAAATAATCTTCGCCTATGTAAAGGACCAACTCCGTAGTATGACGCCAGGATAGCCGCTAAAACTGCAAATTCTAAAATAACTACCTGCAACCATTCAATTGGGCTATTTTCTTGCCCCCATGAAGTCGGTAGAAACTTACTGCCGATTAAGGCAATAACAAGCACGATTAATGAACACCAAGCTCCAGGCGTTATAAACAAATATTCTGAACTTCGTAACATATACACTTCAGCCTTTCGTAAGTTTAAATGGTGACCGAATGGTCAGTCACTATGCCTGCTAAATTTATATCATATTGGACATGATTATACAAGTATCAATTCGTAATGAGTCAATGATTATTTTTGAAAGTACTTTGTGCTTCTTTTAATAATGTATTAATATTTGGTGCGATTTTACTTGGCTTAGTGATCGGGGCATAACGATATCTTACTCTGCCTTGTGCATCAATTAAGAATTTAGTGAAATTCCACTTGATATTTTTGCCGAACCAACCAGGCATTTGATTAGTCAAGTATTGAAATAGTGGATGAGCATGGTTTCCTTTTACGTCAATTTTCCCGAAAACTGGGAATGTTACTCCGTAATTTAGTTGACAAAAAGTCTGAATCTCTGTGTTACTGCCTGGTTCTTGCCTGAGAAATTGATTGCAGGGGAAGGCTAGAATATCAAAGTTATTATTGCCATATTTTTGATATAGTTCTTCTAATTCTTTATACTGAGGGGTAAAACCACACTTGCTTGCAGTGTTGGTGATTAATAGTATTTTTTTTTGATAAACAGCTAATGATTGTTGGTTGCCGGCAGCTGTTGGAACGGAAATGTTGTAAAGTTTCATTGTGTTTAATCCTCCTTGTAGTTTAATCATGGTATTTTTTGTATGAACAGTTTTACAAGCCTTCTTATTATAATTGACGCAAATTGATTGAATTTATTGCCGGTAATTTTAAGAAAATTATGCTTTAGTCTGATTGGAAGCTCAACAATAAAGCTAATGATAATATTTTTTAGCTTGGTGCAATAAATTCAATTGGAATCCGTCTATACCCAATGTAGATAGTTTTTTAGATAAAGTGAGCAATGGTAGAAATGACAATGGAATTGTATTGTTCATGTGCAGGAAAAAAGGAGGATTAGGAAATGATTGATCCCAACGTGCTTGACGCCTTCCAGCTGATGTGGGGAAATTTCCCTGAACCGGCTACACTGGTACATAAAAGCAGAGAAGTAATTGCTGTAAATGCCGCTTGTAAAAGCATTGGCCGGGTAGTGGGGATGAACTGTGCAACTCATGGCGGACCTGAAGCCCATCGTGGTTGTCTGGCAAACCAGGCCTTATCGACTCAGCAGCCGGCATTTAAAAAAGTGAAATTTGGTGATCGAGAAATTATTTCGTATTGGCTCCCTGTAGACGGGTATCCGGAACTTTTTGTTCATTTTGGCGTGGGAACAATGATTGATTATGATGCCATTTCGAAATAAATATAAAGTAGTAGTGATTTCGCTTAAGGAATATTGTCAATTATTGCAGGTGCATAATAAATTATACTGGTAGGAGGATCTTATGAGCTTACTTGGCATTACTAAAGGGACAGACCTGGAAAACGAGGTTGAACGATATTTGAAAGCCGAATCACAGGGCGTGGTAATGTACTATGGTCTGGCTAGGCTGGCTGCAGAAAAAGGCTTGGATGATGTCGCTGATTTGTTGATCAAATTAGCTGGTGATGAAGCGCGTCATGCTGGTTTATATGCGGTTCTTAATGGCCATATAAACCAGGATATTATTGCTGTATTAACTCACGCGGCCAAAGCTGAAACTGCCGGACGAGAACAAATAAACGCGCTTGCCAACAAAGCACGTTCGTTAGGATTCGATGAGGCGGCCTGCGAAATTGAAGTCGCGGCAGAAGATGAGGGGCGGCATGGAATCGTATTGGAAGCATTGCTTAAAAAACATCTACTTGTCAGCGATAAATGATCCGAGTTCTGGATAATTGTTTTTCAGTAGATGAAAAAAGGAAGATGTGTATTCTGAGCGGCAAGTATAAAAAACTTGCCGCCAGTCATTTTAGCCTTAAAGCTGCTTTGGGCGGTCTGCTAGCCGGCAATGCGTTATCAATTGCATTAGAGGACTGTGTTTATTGTGCACAACCAACAGAATGAATTTATTAATATTTTTAAACAGGAACAACAGAAATTAGTTCGTTATGTTCGGCTGAAGTTAACCGGTATCTCCGACATGGATGCGGAAGATATTGTCGCCGATGTGTTATTTAATGTTTATAATCGAGTGGCTGCAGACAAACCGATAGAAAACTTGGTTGCTTATCTGTACCAGTCGGTAAAAAATAAAATATTAGATCATTTCCGGCAAGCGCAGAGGCCACTATCTCTTGATGCGTTGGATAAGAATACTGATATATCGAGGGTAGAGAAAATTGTAGATACTACGATTGATGTTGCAAGTTTGGTAGAGAAAAAAGAATTTGCGTTACGTTTACGAAGCGCCTTAATGAGCTTAGAGCCTAAACATCGTGCAGTATGGGTAGCTACCGAACTAGATGGCTATACTTTTAAAGAATTGGAGCTAAAATGGGGCGAACCTTTAGGAACCTTGTTGTCGCGGAAAAGCCGGGCGACAAAAGCGTTGCGCAAGGCGCTGCAAGATGAATTATTATAATTTAGAGGTGAAACGCCATGCAATGGCAATGTAATTTTTGTGTAACCAAGACAAGGCAGATCCTTGTTCAGCTGTCTCTAGGACTAATATTGTCAGTACTCTTTGGTCTTGGCTTTGGATTTTTTGTTATGTTGCTATGGAACAGTTTGCTGACTGATATCTGGGATTGGAAAGTGATTACTTACTGGCAAGGAGCGGGATTGGTGATACTCACACGCTTGCTTTTTGGCAGTCAGGGTTATCACAAGGAGAAAAATCAATCACCAAGCACGTGCCGCACACATTTTTCACAGCAAAGGGCAGAGAGCGACGTAAGAGATGGCGATAAATATTATGAACGATGGTGGGAGGAAGAGGGCGAAGATTCCTTAGAAAAATACACGAAAAAAATGCGGGAGGAAGAATCGTCGTCTTTCAAATAGTAAGCTACGACAGTGCCGCGAAGTCCGTACGCTTCTAATAGCGGCACCAAGAGAAGCGGACCTAAAGCAAACCCGAAATAATCCGGTTGTATTGAAAGGTATCTTTATTACAAGACGAATAAGTTTCTGGTTTAGTATTGAAATATAGTAGCAGTGCAATAGCGATTAGTAAGAAGCCAAAGCTTATATAAAAACTGCGGTTAGTAAAATAGTGTGCCAGATAACTGCCGATTACAGCTCCGGGTAGTGTTGCCAGACTAAACCGAATAGCTGCATCATAATATACTTTTGTCTGTTTGACATAAGCGACTGTCCCAGACAGCGCATTTAAACAGACAACAGCCAGAGAAGTACCGACAGCGTGTTGTGGTGAATAGTGAAGGACTAGCAAAAATATTGGCACCAGTATGAACCCGCCACCAACGCCGATTAAGGTGCCGATTGCGCCAACACTTAGACCTAAGATAAATAGTGATACTGTAAGTAGCATGAGTTTTCCTCTGGGGATATCTACGGGAACAATGTTTACAGATAGTGTTTTTTTACTATAATTATAGCATAACATACTGTGCATTTAAGCATCAGCTAGTTTTAAGCTAATGAATGGTTCGCGCTAACCAAGGTGAAAGAGAGGTGACGATTCATAAATTCAACCCGGAAAATAGACATAAGCTGGATAACTCAGAGCGGCGTGAACTTCTTCCGCCGGACGAAACTTTATATCGTTTGGGATTACAGAAGGGCGATATTATGGCTGATATCGGCTGTGGAATCGGCTATTTTACATTGCCAGCCGCTAAAATTGTTGGTAGTCAAGGAAAGGTATATGGCATGGATACTGCGGCGGAAATGATTGAAGATGCGCAGGGTAAGATTGGACATTTGACTAATGTAGAACTGTTACAGGTGCAGGAAAGTGATTTTATTTTGGACAACCAAACAATAAGTTATGCGTTTATTTGTCTTGTTGTTCACGAGGTAGAAGATCGCCTGGTTTTCTTTCGGGAAGTGGCAAGGTTATTACAGCCAACAGGTAAGATTGTCATAATTGAATGGGTAAAGAAAAATAGTGTGATGGGGCCGCCGATGGAACATAGGTTACAGGGGGATGAAGTTGCTGACTTATTAAGGTTGTGCTCTTTTAATAACATTCAGCAGATTGACGTAAATTCCGAAATGTATGTAGTGATAGGTGAAAGAGAAAAATAAGGGGAAATAGCTTGAATGGGGAAAATCTATTAGGTTAAAGTGGTAAACAAAATTGGCAGTACTGTTTATTTGCTTACTAATATTGTTTTGATTAGTAAGCAATATTTATTAAAGGAAACGAACTGATGCCTGAATAATATTTACTAAAAGTTTGTGCTTTGGCGTTAGCTTCTGCCGCGAATAAGCGTATTTTGCGAGTACAAGTTCAAAAGGAAAGAATAGCAAAATGACCCAAAAAGGTAATTTGGTTGCCGGTGCCGTATTCACTGGGGTGGGGGTTATATTGCCGATAGCTTTCCACTTTTTTGGAGCTTTAGGGCCAGTGCTTTTACCGAGCATATACCAGTAATGTTGCTATGAGCCGATTAATATGTCGTAAAACACAAATAATTGACGTAAAATAACTGTTCACGTTGAATCGCGGTTTTATTGAATAAGTTTTACATGTCTGCCTTTTAGAGATGTAGGCGGATAATCATCTCTGTTGACTCCAAAACTACTACCGTTAATAGTGACTTGTTTACCTACCACACACCCATTAACTGTAATTGTGCTGCCGTTTATAATAATTTTGCCGTTAGGAGCATACAGCACTCCATTCAGTGCTATGCCGCTACCGTTAATCGTGATGTCCCCGTTTTTAGAGTAAAAACATACCTGACTATTGCCGGAAGCGACTCCGCTACCGTTTATGGTAATGTTTCCATCCGCTAAGACCGCTCCTGTAGCCGTAAATGCGGAACCATTCACGGTAACAGTACCAGGACTACCTTTAACATACATTGGATTAGCAGTAATACCACTGCCATTAATAACTTTAGATCCTGTATATACCTGATTGGCAGCAGCTGCTGCTGCCGCTATTGAGGCACTGTAGTCCGGCATATCAATTAAACTTGCGTTACTTTGCATCGAACCTATGTTTAGGTTGCTGCCGTTTTTAGTAATAGTTCCTGTGGCTTCAGCCGCCCCGGTAATTGTAATCCCGCTACCGTTAATGATTAAATTCTGGTTGGTATGGACCGAACCTTTAATATTAAACCCACTGCCATTTTTTTTCTATAAAGTTTTAATCCTGGTACTTTCGGCCTTCTAAGCTGTGGGGTGCCCGAGTGTTAGAGATCTTCGAAAAAAAGAGTTTTGCGGGAAACATAGGACCTGTTTGCGGGCTCGAGAACTCGCTGGTTGCTTCAATTTTATTGTCTACCCAAATGTTGTGTTTCAGTTAACGGCTGTGTACCATTACCAAACATAGCTCCTAAAAAGATACCTAACCGCCTAACTATAAATATCCAAGATCTACCCAGTATAAAAAAGTTCGGCGATGCTGGAATAAAACTATTAAGTATCCAGCCGCTGCAATCATAAAGGCGCAGCTAAATAACATTTTGTTAGTCAAATAATATTATAATATATTAAAGAATAAAGGAAAAATTCTTGATAGAAGTAATAGAGGTGTAATAATATGAGGAAGATAATTATTATTGGCGCAACATCAGGGATCGGAAGAGAATTAGCCAAAAAATTTTCATCTCAAGGTGACGAAATTGGTATTATTGGCCGCAGAGAAGCTTTATTATTGGAGCTTGCCAAAGAGCTACCTAAAAAAGTATATGTGAGATCATTGGATATTGCGCTTATTAATGACGCTACAAATCAATTAGAAGATTTAATTAAAGAAATGAATGGGGTTGATATCGTTATCATAAGTGCTGGAATCGGTTATTTTAACCTTAATTTGGATTGGTCTGTAGAACAAGAAACCATTGACACTAACGTGTCTGGTTTTGCAGCAATGTGTAATGTAGCTATGAAATGCTTTGTTAATCAGGGAAAGGGGCACTTGGTTGGTATTTCTTCGATTGATGCCATCAACGGAAATGGTTATGCACCGGCTTATGCCGCATCAAAGTCTTTTGTATCGAATTATTTAGAGGGGCTTTCTTATTGGGTACATATGAAAAAATTACCGATTAACGTAACGGAAATACAACCAGGTTTTGTTGATACACGTATGGCTAAAGGTGAAATGAAATTTTGGGTTGCGCCTGTAGAGAAAGCGGCTGAACAAATATATATGGCAATCATAAACAAAAAAACTCACGCTTATATAACAAGACGGTGGTGCTTAATAGCTTGTGTTTTGAATATTTTACCCAGATGGATTATAAGAAGATTTTATCGATAAATAGGCTTGTCCAGGATCTACAACGTAAGCAGGCACACGAAAATTGACGGCATTGCCGAAGCTGGACACTGATAAAACACCGGCATAAGCGGCAATGGATATACGGTCGAAGTCAATAATGGGAAGGGCCTGATCTAGAAATAAGGTTTTATTTACATTTGCTTTTATTACAATATCTTCCCAAAACTAAACGGTTATAAAGTATACTTAAACATTGATTTATGATAGGCGTGCCTGAATGAACCGTATTTTTTGAATAGTTGAGCCTTCCTTGGGGTTAGTATATTCTTTTTGGAGGTATGCGGTCTGTTAATCCCGCCAGAATAGAGGAATTAGTTGCGAAGGTTGGTTTGTGCGCCGGAGACATTGTGCTTGATGTAGGCTGGGGAACAGGTATACTTGAACCCTATATAAAACAGCTGATCGGTGACCAGGGTGGGATTACTGCGGTTGATTTTGCAGAGAATATGATAGCACGCGCGATTGATAAATACCGGAATTTAGAAGGAATAAATTTTTTAGCGATGGATATTATGGATTTTGAGGATAGAGTACAATTAAGTTCGCAAAAGTAAAAAAAGGAAAAGCCATCGAAAGCTCCAAAAAGGTAAGTGTCAAGCAAACCTAAAGGAGTGTATAAATCGATGGCTTACCAAAATTCTACCGTACCTT